>Ga0115551_1000005_pt1 | contig 251293 bp, 231 predicted proteins | sample COGITO_mtgs_1103_FD_87179 | JGI IMG/M metagenome (GOLD analysis project Ga0115551, IMG submission 87179) | Pelagic marine microbial communities from North Sea - COGITO_mtgs_110321 | ecosystem: Environmental > Aquatic > Marine > Epipelagic | place: Germany:Helgoland, sampling site Kabeltonne... | reverse complement strand
TTGGACAAAATATTAGCTAACGAGTCCTAGAAACGACGCTGTTATCAACGACTAAGATTGGGGAGCGTCTTTATCGAGTCGCTCCTTTTTTTATAGCTTTCAAAACGTAAATTGACTATATTTTTAACTTAACTTTAACGATGGCGAGTTATCTATTATGAATACTGAAGAACAAGAAACAATCGCACAGATCAGAGATACCGTGTTTAAAGTATCTGAAGAATTCCCTGGAACCTATTGGCAAGAAAAAGATAGAGAACGAGCTTATCCTACCGAATTCGTTAATCGGTTGACCGAACTAGGGTTGCTGGCATCACTCATCCCAGAGGAATATGGGGGTAGCGGCTTATCAATAACCGTGGGTGCCGAAATCCTCAAAGCTATTCATGAATTCGGAGGGAATGCCGGAGCATGCCACGCTCAAATGTACACAATGGGCACAGTTCTAAGACATGGGAGTGACGAACAAAAACAAAAATACCTTCCTAAAATAGCTAACGGAGATCTCCGTCTTCAGGCATTCGGTGTCACCGAGCCAACTGCTGGGACAGACACTACCAGTATATCGACCACGGCTGTAAAAAAAGGCGATAAATATTTGATCAACGGGCAGAAAATATGGACTTCACGTGCCGAACACTCAGACCTCATGGTGCTACTGGCCAGAACAACTCCCAAGGACCAAGTGGAAAAGAAATCTGCAGGCCTCTCCGTTTTCCTAGTAGATATGCGAGATGCGATAAACAAAGGGATGACTATAAAGCCAATTAGAACGATGTTGAACCATTCGACTACTGAGATATTCTTCGACGATCTGGAGATACCTGCTTCCAGTCTTATCGGCGAAGAAGGCAAAGGATTCAAGTATATTCTTTCTGGAATGAATGCAGAGCGCATTCTGATAGCTGCAGAATGTGTTGGCGATGCGCGCTACTTCATCAAAAAAGCCTCTGATTATAGTAATGAAAGGCAGGTTTTTGGTCGCCCTATTGGGCAGAACCAAGGTATCCAGTTTCCAATTGCTAGAGCTTTTGCGCAGACAGAAGCGGCAGAGGCCATTTTAGATAAAGCATGTAGGCTCTACGAAGAAGGAGATGTATCGGGAACATATGCCAATATGGCGAAGTTGTTAACTTCTGAGGCTTCTTGGGCAGCGGCAGATACTTGTATGCAAACATTTGGGGGCTTTGCTGTAGCAGAAGAGTACGATATCGAACGAAAATTTCGTGAAACGCGACTTTATCAAATCGCTCCGATATCAACTAATCTAATCCTATCCTACCTTGCAGAGCGCGAACTTGGGCTTCCACGTTCGTACTAATGAAGAATATTCAATCAAAGCTTTTAATTCCGGAGTTCTAGTGAATGTCTGACGACTTACAAGGGGTTTTAGTTGTCGCTTTAGAACAAGCTGTGGCAGCCCCATATTGCACACGTTTGATGGCAGAAAGTGGCGCTCGTGTGATAAAGCTTGAACGCCCAGATGGAGATTTTGCCAGAGCCTATGACGGGATATTAGATGGAGATAGCGCCTATTTCGTTTGGTTGAATTCTGGAAAAGAATCACTAGTAGTCGATCTGGCAAACCCTGCAGATAAAAAACTCTTACAATCGATCCTACTTAAAGCCGATGTATTTATACAGAACCTTCGCCCTGGTGCGGCCGATAAATTGGGGTTTAGCTATGAGGATGTTAAGACGATAAACCCAAGGATTATAATGTGCTCTATCTCAGGCTACGGTACTGAAGGTAGTTATTCTAAGATGAAAGCTTATGACGCACTGATACAAGCGGAAAGTGGACTTTGCTCAGTCACTGGACCCGCAGGCCAACCTTCTAAGGTAGGTGCATCAATAGTTGATATCTCAACGGGTCTAAGTGCCTATGGTGAGATATTGAAGGCCCTTTTCGGAAGAACAACGTCAGGTCATGGCCGCCATATCGAGCTCAGTTTATTTGAAGTGCTCTCAGAATGGCTAGCCGTACCGCTGTCGTATTTCGAATATGGCAAAAAGTTATTAACCGGAACAGGTATGGACCACGGCCAAATATGCCCATATGGATCTTATGAGGCATCGGACGGTCCAATTTTTATCGTAATACAGAACCATAACGAATGGGTAAGATTATGCGAGCAAGTCCTGAAACGAAAAGATCTAGCAAACCATCCCTTGTATAAAACAAACGTGCTACGCATGGAAAATAAAAAAACTTTGCGTACTGAAATAGAAAACGTATTCTGCACCAAGACAAGGGAAACACTTCAAGAAAGTCTTCTCGAAGCTGGTGTAGCCTGCGGAAATATTAACGACCTAAGTGATCTCAGCACACACCCTGCTCTCCAAAGAAAAACAGTTCACAGCTCTGGAAATCAATTCACTCTCGTCCGACGTGTAGGTGAAACCAGAGATAATGCCATCGTCCCTAACTTAGGAGAGCACACCGAAAAAATAGTGAAAGAGTTCTCGTAAAGCCCTTGTAAACCTTCTATGCTTGACTTTAGGCCTGCTGTGCTAAGGTCTGCTTTGTTATAAGGGGAGTCTTTATGTTCTATATTAAATTTCTAGCTTTGTGCCTGCTCTTAAGTTCGCATGTATTCGCGCAAGAGGACAAGTGGTGGCCATCAAAATGGGGTGCTGAAGACACTCTCGGCTCTTTCAACATGCTTGGGCCGGAGCTTACGCTTAAAGCGACCAAGCTTGTTAAAACAGGAAAAACGTATCGGCTAGGTATCGAAACCAACAACAAAACACCCGCGTTCGGTACTCGCACATTTGAAGTCACCATTTTACAACCAAATCAATATGGTGGCGGCTCTTACGGTGACAACAAATTTAATTACTTCGACGATTACATGGCTGGTTGGATGGGCGTCGGTTCCCAAATTGACGGCTTAGGCCACGCTGGAACGGATGGTGTTTTCTATAATGGATTTAAGGGAAAAGACTTCGGTAAAGTAGACGGCCTTACATCAATGGGTGTTGAGGATTACCCACCCATAGTTACACGAGGAGTGCTTATCGACATGGCTGCCTGTATGGGCCATAAAATAGTGCCTGTCACCACCGTATTCAATCGACAAAACATTATGGACTGCGAACAGCAGCAAGGTATATCAATTGAGAGAGGAGACGTCGTACTGTTACATTCCGGCTGGATAAACATGCTTGAGACTGATCCAGATACCTTTGGAGAAGTAGAGCCTGGGATTGGTTCTGACGGAGCTAAATATCTCGTTGAAAAAGAAATCTTAGCCGTAGGGAGTGACAGCTGGGGACTGGAAATCTGGCCAGGGGAAGATCCCAAGATTTTTGACCCTGTACATCAGATGCTTTTAAATCAGAATGGGATATATATCCTCGAAAACATGGATACGCGAGAACTCGCCGCGGACAAGGGATATGAATTCATGTTTGTTCTAGGCCCTGCTCGAATATCGGGTGCAGTACAAATGATTATTAATCCAATAGCCATTAGATAAATCACTGCGCCAACTGATCTGAAAAGGTAATCCGCGCATGCAATTGAGATACGAAATAATTCGTCGTTTTCGCGACAATCAGCGCTTTGACTTACATGTTATAAAGCTTAAAATTAGTCACGAATAAAAAAGGAATTTGTTTCAAAAAATGACCACTCACACTATCGACGGACCTTTCTTCGAAGATTTCTCAGTTGGACAGGTGTTCGGCGCGCCTTCAGTAACAGTAACCGAAGGTTACACGGCGATTTACCAAGCGACCACCGGAGATCGGATGCGCCTCCCTCTTGATACTTATCTATCCTCACAAGTAACAAAAGACACACGGGCCATAGTACATCCAATGCTCGTCATTAATGTTGTCAATGGCCAGACCACTTATGCCTCACAAAACGTAAAGGGGAATCTATTCTATAGGGGTTTGATATTAAAAAGACCTGTCTTTGTCAACGATACGTTAACCACAGTCACAAAAGTCATTGGTCTAAAACAAAACAAAGCCAAAGTAGGTAGAGACGCTACGGGAATGGTAGGTCTAGAGATAGAGACTAAAAATCAAAAAAATGAAGTGGTTATGAAATATTGGCGTTGTCCGATGATACCTTGCCGGCAAAAAGACGTCACTACAGGGAAAAACGACGACTTTAGTTGGATCCCAGAAAAACTATCAATTGAAGAATTAACCGCTTGTACTCGGCTAAATTGGGATATTGCACCCTTAGTCAACTCCGCATTCAGTCCCGAAATCCCAAGCTTTTCGTTAGGGGATCATGTCATTATTTCAGGCCAAGATACCATAACCGCTGCACCGGAACTTGTTCGTCTAACTGGGAACATAGCATTTGCGCACACAGACGCCTCCAGGAGCTACTTAAACAAAAGACTCGTATATGGTGGCCACACTATTTCTTTAGCTTATGCACAGATCATGCGGGCCATGCCGAACACTATAGCTTTACTTGGATGGCAGGGTTGTGATCATTTAGGCCCTGTTCTTGAAGAAGATATTATTAGGTCTGAATTTACGGTTACAAGCATCGATCCGCTTCAGTCTGGCGGGTCTCTTTACGAGCTCAACGTCTATACTTATGCCAAAAGGCTCAATCAAGAAGGAGAGTATGTCGAATCAAAAGTCTTAGACTGGAGATTAGTAATCTGGGTGTGATCCCCAGAGTTAACTTTATAGCCCTGCACTGTGGCCACCGTCAACGGTGATCAAATTACCATTCATAAATTTTGAAGCATCAGAAGCTAAGAACAAAATAGCCCCATCTAAGTCCTGAGGCTGACCAAATCGTCCTGCAGGTATTCCTTCTAATAGCTTAGAACCTGCCTCTGTCTTTAACCATTCTCGATTCATTTCTGTTTCAAAATAACCCGGGGCAATAGCATTTATTCGAATACCTTTAGATGCCAAGTCAACGCATAGATCTCTACCTAAATTAATAATCCCTGCTTTCGTGGCTGCGTATGGGGGAATATGACCAAGCGGTCTAATGCCTAGAACTGATGCAATATTAATGATGCTACATTCTCGGCCGTCAGCGACGCGGTGTTGAATGACAGATTGAGCAAGAACCCATGGGCCTCTTAGATTGGTTTCATAAACGGCATCCCAGTCCTCATCCCGGTAACGTTCTGGCGCCTTTACTATTGCAACCCCTGCGTTGTTGACCAAAACATCAATCGGAGAAGTCGACTCTATTTGACCGATAGCCTTTCTAATGCTGTCACGATCTCGTACATCCAAAGTTACCGGGGTAGCCTTTCCACCAAATCCCTCGATTTCTTCCTGCAGACTCTGGAGCTTATCTGTGCTTCTCGCAGAGATTAAAACGTGGGCTCCGGCTCTCGCCAATGTCCAAGCGAATCTTCTCCCTAAACCTTGGGAAGCACCAGTAACTAACGCAGTTTTGCCTGTTAGATTGAATAAATTTCTAGGGTCATCGGTAACAGCAATTGTAGTCATATAACACACTCAATAGTAAAAAAAACAGCTTCTATCTAACAAACAAGCTGTCACATTCCAAGTTTAGGCTTAATCCAAGCAGCTAGCTTAGCAATAGCATCATCTGCTTCTGGTGCATTACCGGCCATAAAATGAAAAACGTGTTGCATTTCAGGGTAGATATCCAACGTCACATCGACACCAGCATCCTTTGCTCGCTGCTCGAACCTCACAGAATCGTCAAGTAAGGCTTCATCACCACCTGTCTGAATATAGATTGGTGACAGGCCAGACAGATCCGCTTCCAGTAAGTTAGCCAAAGGATCTTTTCCAGAGGCTTCGCCTAGAAATACGGCCGACATACCCATAAGTACGTCACGACTGACTAAGGTATCTTTGCCAGCGTTCGTTTCAATCGTAGAACCAGAACCTTCAGGATCGTACCAAGGAGACATAGCCATCGTCCCAGATGGTAAAGGCAAGCCAGCCTCGCGAATAGCAAGAAGCACAGAAGTGCATAGTGCCCCACCAGCCGAATCACCACTTGTGCACATATGCTCTGAACTGTAACCCTGGTCTAGCAGCCATCGATATCCTATTAAAGCGTCCTCCACTTGAGCCGGATGAGTCGCTTCAGGTGCCCGGCGATAATCCAAAATCAAAGCTTTACAACCGATTTCTTTCGCCAAATGTCCAAACAATTTACGATGGGTGTACATCGAGCCTGTGACATAACCACCTCCGTGCGTACACATCACGACTCGATTGTCGGAACAGCCTTTTGGTATAGCCCACATAGCAGGAATACCGCCAGCATCCACTTCAACATAGTCAACGCCACCGGGTTCTGCGGTGATGTCTCCCCAGTGGTCAAAAAGAGCCCTGGTATCATCGAGACTCATCTCTGGGTTCGCTCCCATTGCCTCAATCCACCCTCTGTACAAAACTTTTATCGCCTCTGCCTGCTCACTCGCCATAATTTTATCCCCTAGTTCTCAATTTTCTAATTATATCAAAACTTTTGTTTCTGTCCCTGCACTCTGCACTCTGCACTCTGCACTCTCTTTTCAAATGCCTCTATCTGGCCATATGGTTAAGAGCAGAAGGTTCAAAATCCCGCCTTTTCATTTTGGGGACATTAGCCTTTGTAACCATCTGAACCGTTGTGCAATGCATACTCTGGATATCAACTACAGAAGCTGTATCAATTAAAGGAACGCCCGAACCTTTGTTTGACGCGAGATGGGTATCAGGATGAGCGACACCTCCTATAATGTACTTCCATAGAACTCCCGCACGATCGTATAACTTGCCGAAAATCGGCAACATTGTTTGAGCATCTAAATACAATAATCGATTGCCCACAGGATGGTCGGCACGTTTCGGTGTACCCTCAAGAATATGAACTTTCCTAACTTGCCAGTTAATGTCAGGAAAACATCCTGAATGACCGCTAAAATCTACAAAGTTGTAATTCTCGCGCCGTGCTTTACGGTCGGAATGAGGTATTTTATCGTGGCGATACATCGGCAAGAGTATGTGTTTAGAGCCACCATGAGACCAATTCATGTCCTTAATACGTCCGGTATATCCTAAAAAGTCTTCTATCATGATATCGCTGCCTAAAAAGGAGTCCGTGCGCATCGTCGTCGCTACGCGACGGACACGTCTCAGCAATGGGACATACATCCAGCCTTGTTCTTCTGCAGTATCATCACTGTTATAGAAGATAAGTAAGTTTGTCTTAGCGACATCACCAGGCTCTAGTGCGGTCAATGTTAATGCGCTATATGTTTTGTAACGATTATCTTTAACACTAGGTGTTGGTTGAATAACATGTCGATACATCATCCGCATCATTGCGGCTTTGAACTCTAACTCGCGTTCAGTTTTTTGAGACTTCATATCTCGGTATTGCCAATACATCTCAGGTATTTTTCCACCGTCACCACCGTAAGCGTATCTCATATTCCAGACTAATTTTTCGCCTGATTTGGGGTCAGAGGGGTCAAGCTCCGCGGGAAATGGACGACCTGAGGAATAGTTCAGCAGTATTCCAGGTTCCGAACCTAAAGCAGCAGAAGTAGCATTATTCCTCGTAGCTTTAATATAGTTCTCATGAGGTCTAAAAGAGAGCGGCTCTCCAACAGTCAGCGTTAACCAACCTTTTTCGATCAACCCTGCTAGATCCGGGTCTAATAACTGGCGTGCTGATTCGAGGTTACTTGGACTAATGACATGGCCTACGGGAGGAGAAAGCTCCCTTGCAGTTTCTATATCATAATCGAACCCGTCAGCTTGTAAGCTTTCTCCGTGAGAGAGCAAGACCGTCATGGTACTGAGGCACAGAAAAAAAGCGACTCGATTGAAAATGTACATTATGTTACCTTTTTTATCTAATTCAGACTGGATGAAGAGCTCGGGAGACCTAAAAATACTGCAGAGGGCCTCCAGGTATTAGACAACTAATCTGCTACTCGTCAATAGCCACCTCAAGAGCTTTTACCTATAATTTTAATCACTGACCACGCAGCCATCCCTTTGACACCTTCGTCACTGCTCTTAAGCATAGGCAAAATAGCCTTCAAATATTTCTTATCTCTCTTACTTCCTACTAACCAAACTCCCTGCATCCGGATATCTGCATTCTTATTATTTAATGCCCACTCGACTATAGCCGAATGATCTGCGCTCACTTTCTCCCATGCTTCGACTAAACGCGTCCCTGTGTCGGAACCTAGGTCACAGCATCTTATCAATTCATCTGTGATATAAGTGACTCTAGCGTTTGGAAGTCTACTTAAACTAGCAGCGGCTACCGACGGATCAAGACCTTTACCGTGGGCGATAATCGCCAATAAATCATTGGTGGCGGCCTCGTTACTGAAACCGGCTTCGCTAGCCATCGCCGCAATTTGAATTTTATATGTGGATGCTTCCCGGAGTTCTGTCAGTCTTTTCTCAGTTAACTGGGATTGAAAGCTACCAATTCCAACGGCTTGGACTTCCAGTGCATCAGCACCCCAATTATCAGTGATTCCGACCAGCATTTCCTTAGCGTAGTCGTCATGTGCTGTTCCGAGTAAGGCGTAAAAAGCATAGGCTCTCGTTAGAGGATCTTCGTGTGTATTATCCGCAAGCCTTTTCATGAATTTTTCTTTAGTTGCAAACTCACTCCCCGCTAACGCTTGCATTGCATGCTTCTTAACCCAAGTATCCTCTGACTCTAGGAGGTCCACTAAAAAATCAGCGAGATCATCTCGCGGTCTACTGGCCAGTGATTCCGACAAAAACTTAAAAAACATGGCGTCGTCTGTAATGTCTGCATACCTGTACAACAGGTCCAATCCGTTAGGGTGCTCGACAGTCAACAATTGGTCGATGGCTGATCTCATTAACACCCAATCAGTATCAGCTAACCCATCAGCTAAAAGCTGTAGGGCGGTTTTGTCGCCGATTTCAACTAAGATCCCAGCTCCTTGGTATTGATCGTAGTAGCTTTCAGAGGCCATCAGGTCTCTGGCCACTTGCAATGCATCCTCTTTAAATGACTGGTTATCTGAAGCGTAAACATCCCCACAGACCAGCAAAAACACACTTAAAGCTATTAAGTTCAGCGCTTGATAAATCCTCAATAAATTGGTCTCCAGATAAGGGTGATAAATATGTCTAGTTATCTCATCACAAAACACACAGTAGTCGATACTCTAACATAATACGGTCTGTAGAGCCTTTTGGACTTCGCTACTTATTCTAGTGCAAAAAAAAAGCGGAAGGTTTTACCCTTCCGCTCTTACATTTTTAACTACAATTATACTTAGAACTGATATTTCAATTCAAAAGTCATTTCATCATAGTTTCTCACGCTACCAATACCTTGGCGTCCTGGTCCAAATACAGAAGTCACAAACGGATTCTGTAGGCCATTACTACCTTCGGTGATGTAGTTAGTGAAAGGTCCTGTATCATGAGTTGTGTTTCTATCACCGCCCCAAATCAAGTGGAAACCACCCTTAATGGACCAATGATTGTCTATCAACCATTCAACGTTGAAACCTGCAACGTGTGAGTTAGATGCTTCTTCCCAAACATAGAAACCAATTGGTTTCAATTTATCGCGCATATAGTTACCGATAAAGAAGAACGTAGTAATCCAGTTATGCTCGTCTACGAACATACCTGTATTCTTATCACCTTCGTGATCCCAATACCAAGTATCAAAGATCTGCAATGACAAGAAGAACGTACGGTCCTTGTTTAAGAATGGAATGAACGTTGGACGATCAAAGCCGAGTGAGAAACGCATTACGTCTCCTTCATCAACCCAATCCGAACGCATAGTGTTATTGTATATTTCATCAAACGTCCATGATGACTCAATACGCATTACAACACCTGAATACGACTCGAAATAGTCCATTGCTAAGCCAACTGTATGTGCTTGCTTATAGACCATTGAGGTCTGTCCACCAGCTAGTGGGCTACAAAATACACCACCGTTTGCACCGCAATTCTGCCAGTCACTTCCTGCACCGAAGTTCGTCTCATCAAGAGCCGCCCATAAGTTAGAGAAATGGCCATTTGTAATTGCAGCAGCGGCAGCAGCTCTCATACTAGAACTGGTCGCGCCATTCGCTAAAATGTGCGCCGCATTTAATGGGTCAGTCACAATAATTGGATCGACATAACCACCAGTACCTGTACCCAAACTTGCTGTTGAGTTAGTTGCAGCTTCGTTTTGCGCTAAAGCTAACAAATCACCAGTTGAGTAGTCCGCACCACCTGTAACCTGCGCACCCGTGGAAGAGTTAATGGAACGCGCCCATATTAGGTCACCAACCAATACATCAGTCGGCAAGTTAGCTTTAATAGCTGATGCTTGCAGATGTCGTGTTGGCAAGTTTACAGAATGAAACTTAAATACTGGAACATCGTTCCAACCATACCAGTGTGATACCGCAAAACGAAAGTCAGCTAGACGGAATTCCCATCTAAAACCAGCTTCTGTATTTTTGATATCCCAGTCAGGTCGTAGATTTGCACTAAGGCCTACGGGTTGGCCAAAGCCAGAAGGTTTACGGTTGTCGTTCGCACCTAAATATCCGCAAGTATCTTCAGCGCGGAGTTTAGACGTATCTATGGTTGCGCTTCCCGCATAACCTGAGCTGTAATCCATATCTGCCATGATAGGAGTCACGCAAGGTTCAACAGAGAAGTACGTGTTATAGATAGCGAATGTAGATATGTCCTTAGAAAACGGGTGAGCCCAGAATTGTGATGGGTTACCAAGGCCGATGCCTTGAAATTCATCAAAGTTCCAAATCACCTGGATCGCATTGTCTGTCAACGGTCCCAAAGAACCAGCCTTCCACTGAATGGAAGCCATCCACTGAGGGATTCTGATATCTTCGAACGAGTCGAAGAAGAAATGCTGACCGTAATCGACAGGGTTAATTAAATCCTGTAGACGGAAAAAGTCAGTTTTTCCCCAAACAATTTGCTGCTTACCTAAACGGATCCAGAAGTCACCAATTACCGCGTCAGCATAAAGCTCACGGAACGGATACAAACGGCCGTTAGAGTCGGTGTTGCCAGTCGCTACATCGATATTATCAATGTTGAGATCCGTACAACCTTTACAGTCTAAGTTTAAGTTAGAAGCCTTTTGCACGACGAGTGGAAAACCACCGCCTTGATACAGATGGCCTGTTGCAGCATCGCTCGGTGCATATACTCCACTGTTGCTGATTTTAGTAAGATTTTTATCTGTACCAAATGCAACTTCGAAGTTTTGAGCTGCCCAAGATGGATTTTCCAGACCACCTTCAACCATTTTACCAATACCACCGGTAGAAGTCGCGCCAAAGCCGATGAAGCCGAAGCCTCCCCAACCTAATGCATCGTTCTGCTCGGTAAAAGTGGCTCTATCACTTACTGAAACGCCAGTTGTCCCTTCACCGATATGGTTAGAAGACAGGTCACCCATGTCTTGAACAATATCGTATTCAGGTCTAGCGATGGCAACAAATGTTAATTCATCAAAAATACCTATGTCGTTGTAACTTAACGCAGCTTCAACTTGAAACTTGTTAATCCACTGACCTAGGTAAGATTTCCCGTTCAAAATACGTGAACGAACCTCACTCTTTAAAAACCCTTCCACTTCCAGCTCGCCACCAAAGGCGTCAACTGTAATACGTGCCTGCGAAGGACCTGCGAATATCGCAAGTACTAACGCAAAAAGAGCAACTTTTAAAGTGCCTTTTAAGTTTCTCATGGCTAAATCTCCCATGTTTCCCCTTTAATTGTTTAGCTTCCGATAGCTATAAAGCTATTGTTAGCTCCCTATTACAAGGCGCTCAAACTCTTGAGCACCACTATTCACGATTTCTCCGGTGCCCTACTAACTTAAAGTCTCTACAGGCTTCGGGTCCGATGGATCAGAAGACATAACGTCTTTCTGCTCTCTCATCACAAAGCTTGGTTTGAACACTTTAACTAATAATGGCAATAGAGAAATCGCCCCGATCATATTGCTTACCATCAATAGCGAAAGCAGCATTGCCATTTCACTATTAAATCTAAGCGAAGAACCAAATATCCAATACACAATTCCAGCGACTACAGTCACAGCGGTAAATAGAACCGCCGCTCCCGTGGTTGATAAAGCGGTTTTAACTGCCTCATCTAAGGATTTATGTCTTACTTCCTCACGGATTCTATCCAGCATATAAATAGCGTAATCCACGCCAATACCAATACCTACAGCCGTCACCGGAAGAGTATTAATGTTAAGACCGATACCTCTAAATCCCATATACGCACGATTAATAATGACCGCCATCGCTAATACTACAAAAACCAGCAGCGCTGCCGTGATAGACCGATAAGTTGCCATCACTGATAACATGACGACTATCATAATCAATATGGTTTGACGTAACTCCGATTCTTCTACTTCCTCATTGCCCGCAGCGGTCGTACCAATGATACCTCCGGCGAAGCGAGGTGTGACTCCTTCCATCGGATTCTCGTCTAGGAAATTTTTCGCAGCAATCATTGCGTTCGTTACTGTTGGACCGGTTGCATCTTTATAAAAAACCACAAAGTTCGCCGTGCGAGCCTCTAGATCCATATATTCTAAAATAACTCCAGGAATTGCGGCTCCAGCTTCATACATAAATAGAGTATTGCCAATGTCTCTTTGACTCGATGGCACTAGCCCCCACCTTGGATCATCATAATGGTAAAGTCTGTTAATAGATCTTACTAAATGCGGGATAGTACGTGTCCCCCCAAAACCATCGGTGCTTCGCATATAACGCGCGAATTTTTCCATAGTGGCCACCACCGCTGGCTGCTTCATTGTGTGGGCTTCTTCGGACTCAAAATAAATACTGAATTGGTTCGCCCCAGCAAATTTTTCAGCAATTGCTTTAGCAGCTACATTATATTCTGAATCAGGAAAGAGTATTGGCGACCCTGGCATATTCTCACCAACCACCATGTCTTTTGCATAAAATATAGAGAAGCCCATCAACACTATAGCAAAACCAAAAACTGGTTTCTGAGCTTTGTCACTGACCAAGAATGTCGACCATCGGGTCATGATATTTGAGTAAATGTCATCCTCTTCTTGGCTAATCTTAGGAGTGGGAAGGTATGACAAAAGCACAGGGACGAGGACCGATACTGTTATAAGGTTACTTGCTGACCAGAAGCTGCAAAAGTAGCCTAGTTTAGCAATAATTGGGATTGACGACACGGTAAGCACATAAAGGCCAGCAGCATCAGTGAAAATAGCTATAGAAGCAGGAACCAAAAGCTCACCCATACTTGTTCGAACGGCTGCGTCGCGTGACTCTCCCTTCCGGATCTCATCATGAAATCGCTCCATCATCTGGACACAATGACTAGCAGTCCGCGCAGATATCAGAATCGGCACAACTAAAATTAGAGGATCGAGATTAAAGTTCATCCACCCAACGAATCCAAGCCCCCACACACAAGCCATTCCCGTCCCGAAAAGAGGAACAAAAACACCAGCGAAGGATCTGAAGTGAAGCGCAAGCAGAAGTATCATTACAGCCAACGTGATGCCAAAGATAAGAGTAAGTTCGGCAGAATGAAAATAGATCCATCCTTTCAGCATCGGTTCCCCTGCCACGTAAAGACTAGTAACACCATCTGCTTCTATTTCAGTTTTAAGATCTTTAAGCCGAGTAAAAATTTTATTGTAATCAAGTCGCTCCTCATCGAAGCCAGCGAGTATCAAAGCAGCTTTACCGTCCGTCGAAATATAAGTCCCATAGACTATGTCATTATTAAAGGATTCTTCTCTCAGTTGTTTTAACAGCTCGGGTTGTGTTGGGATGTCTCTGGGCAAGACGGGCTCAGACTTAATTAACCCCCCCGCAGTTGTCCTGATACGCCGTATTTTCGGATGCGCAATACTAGCCACCTGATAGTGATTCACGCCTTGAATCATATCTACTTCATCGGTGAGATATTTAATTTTGTTTAATGTTTCGTAGGTAAAGATATCCTCATTTTCGCCAGTAACTTCGATAGACATAGTTACCACATTGGCGCCGCCAAAAGTCTGCTTCATGCGGTTGTAGTTTTTTATATAATCGTGCTTAGCAGGCAACAGATCAGCAAAGCGAGAGTACACCTCTATTGAAGGAAGCGACCACGCCAATATGAGCGTAGGAATAACGATCCCTAAAACGGTGAGCATCCGGTTGTCTAGCAGCCAATTAGCTATTCTTTGCCCTTTCGTAAGATTCGATTGCGTCACTGAGATCCCCCTGCAAATAAATAAACAACCCCTCAACATTCGGTTTGAGAGATTCATCTCTTGATTTTGTCACGTTTGTGGTAAAAGGTAAACACTAAATACGTTGCTTTTACACAACAAGAATCGATTTTTCATATTGCACTGCAATATAAATTTATATATTTAAGCTTGATCTCTCGATGTCTGCGCTTCTGTAAAGGGGAGATATAACTAGTTCATCGCTCCAATAATTCTTGCTCAAAGACTATGGGTTAAGGGTCCCAAAGTCTACCCATCAAAGTGTTCTTGCTCTACGACACTCATTATCGCTAAAATCTGTGTGCTATTTGCCAAATGACTTGCTAGACACTAGGTCTTAAAAGCATGCTAGTCGCTTCTATAACGATCAAACCTTGACCCAGTTCAAAACAAAGGCATTAGCAGTGCACGTATATATAGGGTCTTATTTAACTTCAGAGGAAACAATTTTTATGGATGACCAAAATGATTCTGCCATTTTTCGAAAAGCATGCGGCCTATGGGCGTCTGGTGTGTCAATAGTCACAGCAATTGATAGCAAGGGGGCACCTTTTGGCCTCACGATGAATGCAGTGAGTTCGCTCTCATTGGAGCCAGCAATGCTATTAGTGTGCGTTGACAACAACTCAGATACTTTAGCCCCTATGTTAGAAACTAGCTTCTTCTGCATAAACGTGCTTTCCAACGCACAGCAAAGCCTATCTGGGCGCTTTGCAAAAAAAGGGAATGACAAATTTGACGGTGTGGGATGGTCTGCGAAACCGAACGGTCCCCCAGTGCTTGATGGCTCCCTAATATCTTTCACGTGTTCTGTAGCACATGTGTACGAAGGAGGAGATCATAAAATTATTTGCGGGAAAGTCGAGCAAATGATAGATAACTCGTCCACCCAGACAGCACCTCTGATTTATTTTGGCGGCGGATACAAAGAATTTAAATCTTAAACGTTGCACGCTGACATACATAACTGGTATTTTAGCTGCGTGTGTTTTCTCGTGGAAAGATTGCGCGACTAAACCTATTGCTAACTAAAGAATAAAAAATCACGAAAATTATTTTTCGGTTCATTGAAGAGAAACAGGGAATCCCAATGATTTGTAACTCAAAAATTGCATCTACTATTTTACTAGCTTCACTCGCCTTCGGTTCAAGTAACGCCTCCGCGACTCAAACGTCGTACGTAGATATCATGGACGCCGGCTATCTTCCTAGTCAACAGCGGGTGGTAGTTGCCGGCCTTCATGGAATGGTGGGATTACTTGAAGTAACTCAAGACGCTGCGACTCTGTCCTTCGTCCCAGAAACGCCATCTGTAGACTTCACCGCACTAAAGGTTGTTTCGGACACGGATGTGCTTTTAGGAAGTTCTACGGGCATGCTTTACCGCTACGATGGAAAAGTGATTTCTGAAGTCCAACAGCTATCTGAATACAACGAACCTATCTTAGATATTGAGTCAAATGAGTCTGGTGTCTGGGTGGTAGGTGGACGCGGAATGATCACTAGAAGCACCGACGGAGTTAACTTTGAGGAAATTGTAATCGAAGAAGTGAGTCTTCCCTTAATTGAGTTCCCCGGCGCTTTCGCAGCAGATTGGTATATCGGCGTGTCAAATTTAGACAGTGACAGCCTTGAATTCAAGGCTACTAAAAACGGCAAACCGGCCGTAGATGGAGAGGACTACATTCTCTATCCGGATGAAGGGTTTATCCAGATTCAGACCCAACTAGATATGGATCCTGCGCCAACCGTAAAGACGAAGTTTGCACCAGGCCCTCCTTTCCGACGAGGTGATGTTTCGTGGAACGTTGTAATGTTAAACGGAACCGTTGTGACGCTGGCTGGAGAATTTGGCATGGTGCTACAAAGTTATGATGGCGGAGAAACATGGGTAAGACGAGATACCCAAGTCACCCCCAGAGAGCCAGAGCCTGCGTATTGGATGGCTGGAGTACAAAAAGAGGAAATAGCTGTGCTCGTTGGTGCAGCAGGCGTCAACAAGTCTAGCAGTGATAGCGGGATGACTTGGGAAGAAAACGTGAAGCCAGGCAGAGAAGGCCTCTTTGGGGTGGCTTTGGCTGAAGATGGCCTGCCGGTTATATCCGGAGCTGTAGGTTTGATCGGCGCGATGTCAAACGATAGCGAATGGCAAATGGCAGACCGGACAGAACTAAAGCTATTGTCCTGGATTAAAACACCGGTATCAATGCCAGATGGCTCCCTTCTAGTATTAGGTGGAAGAGGCACTGCTATAACTGTGTCTGGTGGAAAAATGAATCGCCTTCCTATGCTGCAGTAAACATGAAGCCTCTAAAAGATATTAAAACCCCAGACTTCTGGGGTTTTTTTATGGCGTTCAAAGAGCCTGTATTTCACTTCTCCTAAAACAACCCTCATCATGACCATTCCAAAAGCCAGCCGCAAACAGGAAAGACTCAATGGTCGTCGGCCCCACAAAAGAAAACCCTCGAGACTTAAGGCGTTGACTTAACACACCGGCGCTGCCCTCTGAAGATAGGCCGCAGAGAACGTCAGACATGTAATTATAAAAACTACCATGTTCGCTTTGAATATCAGCGAACAGATGAGCATTAGAAACCACAGATTCGAGTTTCCTCCGATGTCTTATAAGCCCTGCATTTTGCATAAATGCATCAATGTCAGATGATAATAATTGGCGTACTTTAACAATTGAAAATTGATGGAATACAACGCGGTAGCATTCGCGTTTTTTCAGTACAGTAGACCAACTAAGCCCCGCCTGAGCTCCTTCCAATGATAGCTGTTCAAACAAGCTAGTATCATCGGTAACGGGGACGCCCCATTCTTTATCGTGGTAGCTCAGGTCAAGAGGCCTGGAAGGAACGACCCAAGAACAGCGTTTTAAAGACAATGAATATCAACTTTTTCTAAGAAGTTAAGCCTAAAGATAAATCTCGACCTAGACTCTCCGTTAAAAAAGTTAGACCAGCTCAATTGCCATAGCTGTGGCCTCGCCTCCACCTATGCATAAACTCGCGACACCTTTTGTGCCGCCTGAATCAATAAGTGCTTGCGCCAGCGTCACTAAAATACGTGCACCTGACGCGCCGACTGGATGACCAAGAGCACATGCTCCTCCTCTAACGTTCAATTTGTTGTGAGAGATCCCTATTTCTTTCATAGCAGCCATCGCTACAACCGCGAAAGCTTCGTTAACCTCGAACAAATCAACGTCCTCAACAGACCAACCCACCTTTGTCAGTAATTTATCAATGGCGTATACGGGCGCAGTGGTAAACCAACCTGGAGCCTGGGCATGCGAGGTGTGGGCTAAGATGCGTGCGACAGCATTAACTCCAAGTTCTTTAGCTTTAGATTCTGAGCATAGAACTACAGCCGCTGCTCCATCTGAGATCGAGCTAGAATTTGCAGCGGTCACGGTGCCGTCTTTTGCGAACGCAGGACGCAAGCTGGGTATTTTATCCAATTGCGCCTTTGCAGGTTGCTCATCGGTATCGACAGTGATCTCACCTTTTCGAGTCTGGTATTTAACCGCCTCAATTTCAGGCTTAAATAATCCTTTTGTTATAGCATTCTGAGCTCTTTTCAATGATTCAATCGCATAAGCATCTTGAGCTTCTCTAGTAAACTCGTATTTCGTTGCGCAATCTTCTGCAAAATTACCCATCAAACGCCCTTTCTCAAAAGCGCACTCTAAGCCGTCGACCAACATGTGGTCCAAAACTTCTCCATGCCCTAGCCTCATTCCGCTCCGCAACTTAGGCAGCATGTGAGGCGCGTTAGTCATACTCTCCATGCCCCCAGCAACAATGACGTCTGCTGACCCTGCCTTAATAGCATCGTGTGCCATCATGATTGTCTTCATACCTGAGCCGCACATCTTATTAACCGTTGTGCAAGGCGTTGAATCCGAAATACCGGCACCCATAGACGCCTGTCTGGCCGGTGCTTGCCCTAACCCGCCAGGCAACACACAGCCCATAATAGTTTCTTCTACGGCCTCTGGGGCGATTCCAGCGCGCTTTAGTGCACCACGGATGGCAGTCTCACCTAGAACAGGCGCAGAAACGCTTGAGAGATCACCTTGCATCCCACCCATGGGCGTTCGTGCAAGCCCTGCTATAACAATAGATTCACTCATATAATTTTCTCCAAGTAATGGCATTCAAACATTTGATACGTCCTGTTTTTAGATGTTTATTTCTCAATAGCCTTCTATTAAAACATAGAATGGCCGAAAAATTTAACTTGGCTCTCTTGTTGGCCGAGCCATTATTTTATTTGTCGTCGGGAAATTTATAACCCTCTAAAGACTCGCGCAACAGAAGCTTGCTAACTTTTCCAGTCGCCGTGTGCGGCAGTTCAGAAACAAAAATTGCATCGTTAGGTATCCACCACTTCGCAACTTTGCCTTCAAAGAAAGACAAAAATTGTACTACCGAAAAGTCTTCAGAAGGATTTTTAGCGACAACAACAAGTAATGGACGCTCTTGCCATTTAGTGTGTGCCATACCAACAACTGCGCATTCCCTCACACCAGGGTAAGACATTCCGACATTTTCGAGCTCTATAGAGCTAATCCATTCTCCGCCTGATTTTATGACGTCTTTGGTCCGATCTGTAATCTTCACGCAACCGTTAATATCTATGGTTGCGACATCGCCAGTATCAAACCAACCGTCTGCCTGATGAGCATCAGAATTTTCCACTCTGTAGTAGCCGGAGCAAACCCACGGGCCACGAACTTTTAATGCGCCAAACTTGATGCCATCCCACGGCAGCGACTGATTATCGTCATCAGTAATTTTTATCTCGACCCCCGGCAGGGCCCTCCCCTGTTTGACAATGTGCGCTTTCAATTCATCGCCTGTTAGCTGACTAGTTCTCGCATTCGGGGTATTAACTACGCCCACCGGGCTCATTTCAGTCATTCCCCAACCATGTAAAACCCTGACTCCGTAGTTGTCTCGAAAATCTTCCATCATGGATAACGGACAGGCGGAACCTCCAATAACTGTTCGGGTAAGTGTCTTTATTTCTTTTCCGGTTTTTTTAAGGTATTCAAGCAACGGCAACCAAACAGTAGGAACGCCCCCAGCTATGGTGGCGCCCTCTTCGTTTATCAAACTAACTAGTGTCTCCGCATCACCTAACTTGGGACCAGGAAGCACAATTTTTGCCCCTACCATCATGCCAGCATAGGGATAGCCCCAAGCATTAACATGGAACATAGGAACCACAGGTAAAATTACATCTTGAGCCGAAAGGCTAGCCGCATCAGGCATACACATGCCATAAGTGTGTAAGACTGTGCTGCGATGGCTGTAGAGGACTCCCTTGGGATTCCCAGTAGTCCCTGACGTGTAGCAAAGGCCACTTGCGGTATTCTCATCTAAATCTGGCCAATCGTAATCTGAGGACTCTTCTGCTAGCAAGTCTTCATAACACATAAGATTAGGAAGGCTGCTGTCAGGCATGCAGCTGCGCGGAGCTAGAGCTACATAACCTTTGACAGAAGGGCAATCGCTAACTATTGATTCCAGCAACTTAGTGAACGCTACATCGAAGAAAACGAATTCATCCTCAGCGTGGTTAAGAATATAAATCAGCTGTTCAGGAAACAACCTAGGATTTACGGTATGTAAAACTCGACCGCTGCAGGACACCCCATAGTATAGTTCGACATGTCGGTAGTCATTCCAAGCTAGTGTCGCTATGCGAGCATCAGAGGCACAATTTAGCCGATCAAGTAGGTTGCTGACTTTCCGGGATCGAGATAACGCCTCATTGAAAGTGTATCTGTGTCGATCATTATCCACTGCAACGGACACTATTTCTTGGAACCCATGATTTCTCTCGGCATGGGATGCGAGATTTTTTATCAACAAAGGCGTATCCATCATTTGACCCAGCATTCTTTTAACTCCTGTGTCTATTCATACATTTATTTCTTAATTTACATGGTCTAAAAGTTAAGGTTACTGTGCCTATAGTAGCAATCATTGGAAACGAGACCAAAAAATTAAATAATTCCTCAAAAAGGGAACAGTCGTGTTAAATTCCACCTATGAAAAATGAAAACGTTATTACTTTCAATCGGCCAGATGATTGGCACCTTCATGTTAGAGATGGAGATGTGTTGGCAGCAGTAATCGCTGACACGTCGCGTGATTTTGGCAGGGCAATTATTATGCCCAATCTTCCTGTACCGATAACAACAAGATCAATGGCTGCAGCTTATCGCGCTGAAATATTAAATCAACTTCCTGATAAATCAAAATTTTCACCTCTAATGACCTGCTATCTAACTGATACAACGGATCCCGATGACCTCAGAGAAGGCTTGAAATCTGGCGCCTATACCGCGGCAAAACTATACCCTGCTGGCGCGACCACCAACTCTGATAATGGCGTCACAAATATTAGCTATCTTGATGATGTTTTCGATGTTCTAAGCGAACTTAGTTGTCCCTTGTTAGTGCACGGCGAAGTAGTAGACGACAATGTTGATGTTTTTGATAGGGAAAATCTTTTTATTCAAAAAATATTAATTCCTCTAAGAGCTCGACATAAGAAGTTAAAAATTGTGTTTGAACATATCACTACTAAACAGGCTGTCGAGTACATAGAAAATGAAAATCCTAGCTACTTAGCCGCAACCATTACACCTCACCACCTGTCTATCAATAGAAACGCAATGTTTCAAGGCGGAATTAGGCCTCACATGTACTGCCTGCCGATAGCTAAAAGAGAAGAACATAGACGGACACTTGTTCGAGCAGCCTGCTCAGGAGACCAGCATTTTTTCCTTGGAACCGACTCCGCACCACACACAAAAGATAAAAAAGAGTCTTCATGCGGTTGCGCTGGAATATACAATAGTCCTTGCGCCATATCGGCATATCTTCAAATATTCGAACAAGCGGAAGCATTGGGCCAATTCAACGATTTCGCTTCAAAAAATGGCCCCTTATTCTATAATTTACCTATCAATACAGAACTCGTAACTTATAGAAGAGAAAATAGGCCTTTAGTTTTCCCAAACGTAGCAATTGATGCCGATAGCATTGAGGTCTTTTCTCCGCCTTTCAATCTCTATTGGACAAAAGCAACGTCATGAACCACGCGCCTTTTGATTGGATTCAGTATGATCACGACCATGTCTGGCACCCATACACGTCACCTGTAAATTCGCACCCAGTATTTCCCGTGAAAAGTGCATCCGGTTGTACTATTACTCTAGAAAACGGACAGAATTTAGTAGACGGGATGTCTTCTTGGTGGTCCGCAATTCATGGATATAACCATCCTGTACTCAACGCAGCAATTCACGAGCAACTGGAGGATATGGCCCACATCATGTTTGGAGGCCTCACTCACAAACCCGCAGTAACGCTCGCAAAAAAACTGATCGATCTGTCTAGTCCCGCACTACAACATGTCTTTTTTAGCGATTCAGGCTCTGTTTCAGTCGAAGTGGCCATGAAAATGGCTATTCAATGGGCTGCATCAAAGGGCCAGCCGAGTAAAAACAAATTTCTTACTCTAGAAGGTGGATATCACGGAGATACTTTCGGTGCTATGAGTGTATGTGACCCAGTAACCGGTATGCACGGATTGTACAGCAACGCACTGGCCAAACAATTTTTTGCACCTAAACCTGTAAGCGACCCTAACGAAGACTGGGATCCTTCAGAGTTCGATGGTTTCACTCGAATTGCGGAACAGCATTTACACGAGATATGTGCAGTGATTCTGGAGCCAATTGTACAAGGAGCCGGTGGGATGAATTTCTACCATTCCGATTATTTAAAGGCAGTCAGACACTTCTGCACCGAAAACAATTTGTTACTTATCGTTGATGAAATAGCAACTGGATTTGGCAGAACAGGTAAAATGTTCGCTTCTGAATATGCTGGTGCCAGTCCAGATATCATGTGTGTGGGCAAAAGCCTCACTGGTGGTTATATGAGCTTGGCCGCCACACTTTGTAATCAAGAGGTTGCGGACACTATAGCGGACGGACACCCGGGTGTTTTCATGCACGGCCCTACCTTTATGGCTAACCCTCTGGCGTGTGCATGTGCAAATGCAAGCCTTGAAGTGTTAATCACATCCGATTGGCAAAACAATGTCTTCAGAATTGAAAAATTTCTTAAAACCGCTTTACAGCCAGCGTCCGAACTTGCGACAGTAAAAAACGTCCGAGTCCTCGGAGCAATCGGGGTTATCGAGATGTTCTCACCAGTCGATTTACCCAAAATATCCCAGGAATTTGTATCCCATGGTGTCTGGGTTAGGCCATTTGGAAAACTGATCTACCTTATGCCACCTTATATCATCAGAGATGATCAATTAGAAATTCTCACGCGAGCTGTACTAAAAATAATCCGAACAGTGGCTTGATATTTTATGATAGACATTCCTCCAGAAAAAATAATCATCGATAAAAGCGTCCAAAAAGCAATGGCGAAATGGCCTGAAGTTCCAGAGTGTTTTGGCTGGCTAAACCTCAACAGACGGGCTGAATGGAGTATAAAGGGGGAGAAAATACACCATGTGAAAACACAGCGATTTCTCCAGCGAAACTACAACTTCGACAAGCTTGGTCGGTGGTTCGTACAGAATGGTCCTCAACGAGTATTTGTTTCTTTAGAATATACGCCCAGACTTTATGGGTTCTCAAGCCATTCTGGTTTTTACATACATAACGAAGCTAAGATACCCGTATTACTTGATTTTTTTTTAGACGAGTATGGGAATTTATTACTGTCCACCGCCTTAGGAGTAGGAGTCGTTGATGACAGAGATCTAAGTGCGGCATCTGATCTGATCGAAGCTGTAAATGATATCCCCACAGAATTAAGCTACCGGGGGAAAAACTATAAAATAAAACCGATCGCTAAAGCACTGGTGCCAAAACACTTTGGTTTTGTTCAAAACCCAAGACAAGTTTAACAAGGCAAGACTGTGCAGATGATTAGCGTTGTGATACCTACTTACAACAGAGTGAAAATGCTAGAACGGGCAATTTCTTCGATCTATAAGCAAACACTAGCCCCTGCGGAAATCATAGTCGTAGATGATGGATCGCAAGACTCTACGCGGGAAATGATTTCACGAAAGTACCCGCAAGTAAACTATGTAAAGCAGGACAGGCAAGGTGTGAGCGTCGCTCGAAACGCAGGTATAAAAATTGCCCAAGGTAACTGGATCGCTTTATTAGATTCAGATGATGAATGGTTGCCAAGAAAGCTAGAAGAGCAAGCAGATATGGCCAAACGAAAACCTACTATCTCTTTGATTCATTGCGATGAAACCTGGTTCCGAAATGGGAAACACGTCAACCAAAAAAAATATCATAAAAAATCAGGAGGTCAGCTCTTCAGCGTCAGCTTATTAAGATGCATGATATCCCCATCATCAGTTTTCATAAAAAAAACTCTGTTAGATCGTCACGGTGGCTTTGACGAATTACTGCCAGCTTGTGAGGATTACGATTTATGGTTGAGAATAACTGCTCAGGAAAGAGTTGGTTTTATCGATAAGTCTTTGGTACATAAACATGGAGGTCACGCTGACCAATTATCCGATTCTATCCCAATACTGGACCAATATAGGATACAATCGCTCTATAAAATAATCGTGGAAGAACCTCTTACATCCGGTCAACGTCAACAAGTCAAAGAAGTCTTGTGTAAGAAACTTGACCTTGTTCTAAATGGAGCAAAAAAGCGCGGGCACAAAGACCTTATAAAAAGGATCGAAAAAATAGAATGGAACTTACTGGCACTACAACTCTTTTAGTGGCACTGAAAGCGGAGGCTCAACCGCTAATCGATCATTACAAATTAAAAAGTGCGCGACAAAATCCATTTCCTATCTACGCAAATGAGCAGTTAAAAATAGTTATCACCGGTATTGGCAAATGCCCCAGCGCGGCGGCACTAGCTCATACCGCGGCTTTTTTCTCAGTTCTGCCCAACCATATATGGATAAATTTCGGCATCGCTGGACACAAAGATCATGCAATCGGCACTGCCGTATCAGTATCTAAAGTCATAAGTAAAAGCGGTCAACAGACTTGGTATCCAAATTTAATCAAGCTCCCTAATACTTTGGTAAAGCCTTTAACAACTTATGATGCCGCTGTTGATGATTATGTCGACGATACTCTTTGTGATATGGAAGCGGCAGGATTTATGTCAGCGGGTTCAAGTTTACATATAAAAAGCGAATGTCTATTCGTTTTCAAAGTTATTTCTGATAATAAATTATCCGATGCAAAGAACATCACTAAAAATCTTGTCGCCGGGCTTGTAAAATCGCATATCTCGACTTTGGAAGCTCTAATTAAAAAAGCAGAAATGAAGGTACAAGATGTTAGGAATTGGAAACTAGAGATTGGTTCTGAATTATTCGAAAAATGGCATTTCACCCAGACACAAAAAAGTCAGCTTAGAGAGGGTATTCGCCGTTTTAGAGCGCTTGACAAAGAAATTTTATGGCAGGACATGGAGTTGGATAACTGCGCAACTGCAAAGGACGTAATAGAGAATTTAAATCGTCGTCTGCAAAAACTGCTACCGAAATTCTGAACATGTTTAGCTTTATCTATGTTGAGAAAAGTATAAAAAAACATCCGAGGGCATTGAAAATATTGTCCCAATTCCCTAAGTCAACGGTTATAACATGCGAACACTACGGCGAAATATTCAACCGCCATCAACAGGATTTTCGTATTCAGAAAAAAGATCCTTGTTTGATACTGGCGGAAAAGCACAACAAAAGAATTATGCCTGCGCCGCCGGAATACGGCTTAAACACGACCCATAATTACTACTTCTCACACATGCTTAATTGCATCTACGATTGTCGATACTGTTTCTTGCAAGGAATGTTTCGGTCAGCCCATAACGTTATTTTTGTCAATTACGAAGATTTTATAGAAGACATTAGAGCGTTGGCCGTCAAAACCAGAGAACCTATATGGTTTTATTCCGGTTATGACTGCGATAGCTTAGCTCTAGATCCAATCACTGAGTTTTCGAAATCTTTCATAGAAGCAGTCTCATTCATAGATAATGTATTTTTAGAATTGAGAACTAAAAGCACTCAGGTCCGCAAGCTATTGGAAATGGAACCCCGTGACAATGTAATTTGCGCTTTTAGCTTAAGTCCTACTGCAGTCATTAAAGCTCTGGAGCACCAAGCGCCCTCTCTTGCTGCACGACTTTCCGCCGCCAAAAAACTCCAATTAGCTGGATGGCCTGTTGCGCTGAGGCTCGACCCGATAGTGTTTGTTGAGAATTTTAGAGCAGAATATAAATTTTTAATCGAACAAATAACTGAACAGCTTGATTTTAAGAAGCTGCATTCAATAACAATAGGAGCATTTAGGCTGCCTAAGGGCTTCTTCAAGACTGTCAAAAATCTTTACCCAGAAGAACCTTTATTTTCTAGTCAGTTTAACAGCGATAACGGGCAAGTTAGTTACGAGAAATCTACAGAGACAAAAATACTCGACTGGTGTGAAGCAAGCTTAAAAAACTGCAACGATTGTCCACCGATATTTCGCCAGTCCCTCGGGTAGATCGTTAAAAGAGTGCTCGTGACAGAAAGCTTTAGATCGAACCTAAAACATCGTATAAAATATTCTTTCGCCACCCAGTGGAAACTCTTTCGGAAACATCTCCGCGTAAACACGCTTCTACCTCTTTTGACGTGCAGAGCAAGCTCGAACCTAAATCAAGGTCATTAGCTATTGCGGCTATGCTTTTCTTTATTTCTTTAGCTCGCTTTCGTTGAGAAATTGATAGCGGTTCTTTCCTATTCACACCGAGACTACCTGTTAAGCCATCACTCTTTACAAATCCCAATAGATTTTCGCTGAACTTGCGAAGTATGTTCGGTTTGTCTTTCAAGATAAACGATAACTCTTTTGAGGTCTTAGGTTTTTCTGTAGCGATAGATAGAATCTGTTTATCAGACAAAACCCACCCCCTCGGCAAATCAATTTCTTTCGCTTTTTTATCTCGCCAAGCAGCTATATTCGCGGCTAATTCGAAGCTTGCTGTCTCTAGCTTCCCGATACCCGAAATTCTCTCCCAGGGAGCTAGGACTGACCGATGAGGCTGTTCCAATCTACGACAATCCTCCAGGCACCAATCCAACCTTCCTAACGACCGCAATTTCTCCGACATGATTTCAGTCATTTCTGCAAGATACTTCACGTCATTCGCCGCATAATCCAACTGACGAACGTTAAGCGGTCGAGACGTCCAATCTGTTCTGGTCTGAGATTTTTCTAAGCGGATGCCTATAAGAGCCTCAACTAAGTCCCCATAACCAATTTGCTCTGCCATACCTAGCAAACCGGCAGCTACCTGCGTGTCAAACAACTGCTCGCATACCTCCAGACCGGCTGCATGAAGCACTTCAATATCCTGTTTGGCAGCGTGAAATACTTTTTGCACGTGAGATACGTTCATCATTTTGTTTACAACAGACAAATTCCCTAAAGCTAAAGTATCGATACAGACTATAGAATCCCCGGCAGCTATTTGGATCAGGCATAGTTTTGGAAAATAAGTCCGTTCCCAAAGAAACTCTGTATCAAGGCCTATGACCTTAATATCGGACACTCTATCCATCCAAGCATCTAAGTCTTGCTCTTGATCAATAAATTTGTAAGACATTTTTGTATTGAGACTCTTTTAAAAACTGTTTTTTAGAACTTATTTAAGAAATTTAATTCAGCTGATTCTAACCTAAGCTAGTGTTAATAAGATAAACTAGTACACAGTAAGCCAGAACGGTCCGTTGTAGAGAGCATTTTATACCAATGAAAAAAATATTAGTCGTAGGACTCCTCTCATTTGTATTTTTGAGCTCCTCCAAGACTACCTTAGCCGAAGCGCCAATAATACCAGCGGAATCACTAAAAGCTTCTCTAGAGCACGAGCGAGCATCAAAAATAGTAACGTATGTTCTCGGTAATTATCATTATGAAAAAACTCCGCTAAATGACGAGCTATCAGAGAAAATTTTAGACCAGTACATCAAAATGTTGGATCCACAAAGGACCCATTTTCTGAAAACAGATATTGATAGTTTTAGCCTTCACAAACATTTAGTCGACGATTATTTGAAGAAGCCCGCTTTAGGCCCCATGTTCAATATTTTCAAAACATTTAGGAAACGTCTAGAAAATAGGATTTCGTTTAGTTTAAGTCAACTTGAGATCACTTTCGACTTCAAAAAAAATGAATCCCTAGTTATCGACAGATCAAAAGAAAATTGGGCTACAGATGTTACGCAACTGAATAATATATGGAGAAAAAAAGTCAAAAACGACGTTCTTTCTTTGCGACTTGCGGGTAAAGATTCGAATGAGATCAAGTCTAAGTTGGAAACCCGTTACAGAGGTGCACTTCGCAGGGCAAAGCAACTGAATAGTGACGATGTTTTTCAAACCATCATCAATTCCTTCACCACAAGTATCGATCCTCACAGCACGTATTTTTCGCCTAGACAATCTGAAAACTTTAGAATACGAATGAGTTTGTCTCTTGAAGGCATTGGTGCAGTCCTCCAAAGTGAAAACGAGCTTACTTTAATCAAAGAAATTGTTGCTGGAGGACCAGCAGACTTAACCGAAGCATTGTTCCCTTCCGATCGCATTATTGGAATCGGACAAGGTGAAAGTGGACCGCTTGTAGATGTTGTAGGTTGGCGCCTTGATGATGTCGTTGATCTAATAAGAGGCCCTAAGAAGTCAATGGTGCGGCTTGAAGTATTGCGTAAAGGTAGCTCTGTGGGCGCTCCAACTGATGTTGTTGCTATAACTCGAGATACCATAAAATTAGAAGATCAGGCAGCAAAGAAAACGTTATTAAATGTTACTCATGAGGGCATAACCTCTAAAATAGGTGTCATTATGATTCCTACTTTCTATTTGGATTTTGATGCGCGTAGCAGAGGTGTAAAAAACTATAAGAGCACTACCAAAGATGTACAAAAATTAATAACAGAGCTCGTTAAGGAAGAAGTGGAAGGAATTCTGATAGACCTGAGATCTAATGGCGGAGGTTCACTTTCGGAGGCTAAAGAGTTAACTGGGTTGTTCATAGATTACGGGCCAGTAGTTCAAGTCAAAGATTCTCGCGGTCGTATAAGTACCGAAAAAGATGACAAACAAGGTTTTGTTTTCAAAGGACCTTTAGGGGTCTTGGTTGACAGAAATAGTGCTTCCGCATCTGAAATTTTTGCTGGAGCAATGCAAGATTACAATCGAGCAATCGTAATAGGCGAAGCTACTTTTGGAAAAGGAACCGTTCAGAATCTGGTAGATTTAAATGGTTTCGATAAATCTATGAAAGGGAAGCTTGGAGAACTCAAGACAACTATAGCAAAGTTTTTTAGAGTTAACGGAGAGAGCACTCAGCACCGAGGAGTAATCCCAGATGTGACATTTCCTGTTCCTTTTTCATCGGCGAAACACGGCGAGCGGTCACTGGATAACGCCTTAGCGTGGGAAGCTATTAAACCTGCCACATACTTGCCAATGCAACAGAATGACTTGAGGTTAAAGAAAATGTCTACCCTTCACAGTCAAAGGGTGAAAACCAACAATGCTTTTCAAAGTTTAATGGGTATTGAAGAACTTATTGAACAGACTCGAAATGAGAAAACATTGTCCCTCATGGAGTCCGTTCGAAAGAAACGTTATTCTGAAAATCGTCTTAACCGACGTTTGCTCGAAAACAAAATTCGAGTCTTTCAAGGTAGAGAGCCCTTAACCACTGATTTCGAATCAACAGCGGAGGATGCGTCAGAGGAGTCCAAAGACAAAATCGAAAAGTATTCAGAGGAGTTTGATGTCTTGTTAAACGAAGCTGCTGCCATCCTTAGTGATTGGGCTCAGGCTCACGAGTAAGATTTCTCTAGCAAAATAGCCGAGCCTAATCCTTTATCTATCAAAAAACTTGCGAATCATTTCTTTTGGCTCAGCTGTCTTATATGCCGCGACAAAAGAATCAACTCCCGTGTCAATCGCATCATCAATCGCTTCGTTCTCCCATTTCAGAAATAACGTTTTCTGGCTTGCTATCGCCTCCGGACCACATTGCAATATATCTGAGGCCACCAAGTCAATCAAAACAGCCCGTTCTTTTCCACTTACCACATGCTCGACCAAACCTATAGCCAAAGCTTCCTTAGCCAGTATGATATTTCCACGTAGCATCAATTCTCGCGCTTTCCCCCATCCTACAATACCGGGCAATAGAGCTGCCTCCACCACTGATGGGACTCCGACTCTAACTTCAGGCATGCCGCAACGAATGCTATCATCAGCTATTCTAAAGTCGCAGGAAACCGCAATCTCCAAACCAGCCCCCAAGCAATACCCTGACATTACAGCTATCACTGGTACTTTCGCCGCTCGGATCACGTGGCAAAACTCATGAATCGATTTTATAAACCCATTAGCTGACGACGTAGTTAAGGAAAGTAGAGATTTCAAATCTGCTCCGCCAATAAACGACTTCCCCGCAGCGCCGGAAAGAAAAACACACCTGAGGCCTTCAAGAGCTAAAATTTCATCAAATGTTTGTTTACATTCCTCTGCGATTTTCTGATCTATTAAATTGAGCTCTGTAGTTCCTTCAAACCGAGCAAAGACGACTAAACCGCCATTTACAGTCTTCTTTTCATAATTCAGGTGTGCCACGAAAGTTCTCCTTAACGACTTGGACGATACACGTTGAACCGTAATCTAACATAATCCACTATCCAACCGTTCTTTTCAGAATATAAGTAAGGTCGGAGTGCCGTCTCTGCTTCTCTATAAAAAGAATCTCGTTCTTCTTCGATCGGAGCGACAAAACTCTGTGCGAAAATGCGAAGCCATGACAGTAAGTCGCTTTTAATTTTAGTGGGTCTTGAGAACGTAGAGATAGTATTAATATTGAACCCTTGAGCCACGAGTAATTCGCTGTACTCCTGCTCTGTTGGAAAGTACCAAGGGTTGTAGAGTTCAGAATTATGCCCCCTCCTCTCCAAAAGAGCGGATAAAGTCTCCACAACAGCGGAAACGTTTCCTTTCGCTCCCATTTCTCCAACGAAAACACCACCTGGCTTTAAGTTCTGCCAGACGTTAGCGATTACTTCTTCTGGCCGCCGCATCCAATGCAAAGCTGCATTACTTAATACACTATCAAATTCACCCAAAAAACCTAAGGATTCTCCATTCCCCACAACAGCCTTAATACCTCTTTTCTCTGCTGCATCAACCTGCGCTTCACTTGCGTCTACTCCGGTGACGTCGCAACCCATTTCAGCGATTTTCTCCGCCAAAAAACCATCACCACAGCCCAAGTCCATTACTTTATCGCCAGCTATAGGAGCTAATAACGTTATCAGTTCCTCCCCGTACATTGAGACGAAAGCTGCATCTTTCGCATAAGAGCTTGGATCCCATTTTTGAATCATGCTTCTATCATTTCTCCGCAGTTTAGTCTGCTGCTATACATTAGAGTAAGGGATCCCTGTTCCTCGCATAGCGCAGTAACCATTTGGGTTTTTGTGTAAATACTGTTGATGATATTCTTCCGCGAAATAAAAAGTTTTCTCGATTCTTATCTCAGTAGTAATTTCAGATAGTCCGCCTAAATGAAGAGCATCTTGATAAGAGCTAGCTGACTTCATAGCCAGCTCCAATTGCTTATCTGAATTGCAATAAATCGCAGAGCGATATTGAGAACCCTGATCATTTCCCTGTCGCATGCCCTGCGTGGGATCATGCTCCTCCCAAAAAATACCCAATAGGCTCTCATATGAGCATTGCTTAGGTGAAAAAACAACTAGGACAACCTCAGAGTGACCCGTCGCTCCGCTGCAAACATCTTCGTACGAAGGATTTTCAGTCATGCCGCCTGCGTAGCCTACAGCGGTTGTGAAAATACCATTTTGGGACCAGAACTTTCTCTCAATTCCCCAAAAACAGCCCATCCCAACTACTAATATTTCTAGATTCTCAGGGTATGGTGCCAACATTGTGGTACCGAGAACTTGATGAACACCGCTTAGACTTAGGTCTTTCTTTTCCCCAGCGGGAAATCCTTCGGGCGTAACATACTCATTTAACATAAATTTTACTCCTAACAAATGTTTGATCTCTAGATAGCTCGAGAACTTAATATAAAAAAACTCCATTCAATTTGAAATAAAGTCTAACATTAGCCTCGTAGTTATCACATAATCTATTCGACGATATAAGTCTAACGCGTAACACCACGAAATCGAGGATATTCATGCTCAATATTTATAAAAAACCTTTGGAATCTTGCTCGTTGGACCCCCTAACTGGGTTTGATAGAGACGGCACCTGCAACACCTGTTCAGATGATGTGGGACGACACACAATATGCGTCGAAATGACAGAAGAGTTTCTCCTCTTCTCCCGAGAAAGAGGCAACGATCTGATAACCCCTCAGCTAGCCATAGGTTTCCCAGGATTACTTCCAGATGATCGTTGGTGCGTTTGTCTTTCACGGTGGATAGAAGCCAAAGATGCCGGCGTCATTGCAAAAGTACATGTCCGAGCAACTCACGAATCAGTATTGGAAGAGGTGTCACTGAGTCAATTAGAGCAACACGCAGTATGCGACGGCTAGCTATATGAAAGCACTTCTCTGCGCGCGCACAAAATAAAATGTTTGCTAACAACAGAGTCGCTTTATTTATTGCTATAAGATTGCTTCGGCCATCTCACGCTATGACACGCTCTATTGGACTCTTAGTATCATTAGTTGGCATAGCTATAGGCGTGATTGCGCTAGTCGTCACCCTCTCCACAATGAATGGCTTTGAAAGAGACGTACGGGATCAAGTGCTAGGGATGAGTGGGCATATTAACCTGGTTTTTGACCGTAATAGCTCAACCAACTGGGAGAACGCACTAGATAATGTCCTATCCCAGTATGAAATAGCTGGATTTAGCCCGTATGTGCGCTCTGGAGCCATGATTAGCAGTCGCGATGTTATCATCTCCGTCTCTGTAGAAGGCGTCATACCTGAGAGCGAAGAGAGAGTCACTAATATCGGAAATCATATTGCCCTTACTGATACCTTACTCACGGAAAGCTCAATTCCAACTGTAGTAATCGGCGAAAAACTTGCAGAAAAACTTAGTGTATCTGCAACCCAACTTGTTACTTTAATTACACCTCGCTGGAATCAGGAAGGTAACTTCTCCGGTCCCAAGTACCAATTGCTCAAAGTGGCAGGAATATTTAGAACAGGTATGTCTCAGTATGACCACAGATTAGTGATCACCAATCTAGCGACGGCACAAAGTCTATTTAATGTTGGTCATTCAATAACAGGCGCTAAAGTACGACTCGATGATTCTTTAGCAGCTCCCAAAGTTAGCGCCGCCATAAATGCACTAGTGCTAAAAAATATCCATGCCATAGATTGGAGGCAATACAATAAGAATTTCTTTCTCGCTCTAAGTTCTCAAAAAAAATTAATGTTTATAGTTCTTCTTATGGTAATCGCCATAGCTGGATCCAGTGCGACTATAAATATGTTGATCCTAGTTAAACGAAACTCGACATCTATTGTCTTGCTAAAGACTATCGGAGCAACCAAGTCAGTTGTAGTAAAAATATTTCTACTACAGGGTTTAATAATCGGCTTCCTAGGCTGCTTTATTGGGATTCCCCTAGGCATTTTGGTAGTAAAAAATGCACAAACGCTTGTCTCATATATAGAACAAACAACAGGTTTCCCTCTTATTGACTCAGAAGTCTATCTCATAGATCACTTACCACACTTAATAAAAATTACAGATCTCGGTCTAATCGGACTATCTACGATTTGTATCACTGTTTTAGCCGCCGCCTACCCTGCATATAAAGCTGGTGGAACCAGTTTTTCTGAGAAATCGGATGCTTAATAGATACCGAATCAAATTCAAATATTGCACCGCATCATCTAGTGTTTATAATGCCCCATCTCATATTTCTAATTAAGGTTTTCTATGGACATTGAAGGGAAAGTAGGCGTGATTACTGGTGCAGCTAGTGGAATCGGCCGCGCGGCAGCTATAGAATTGCAAAAGCACAAAATTAAGGCACTCGCATTAGTCGACCTATCTGACGCTATACTCGAGCTTGCCCATGAAATCAATAAATTAAGAGGCAAAACTGTCGCAATAGGATTTCAGGGAGACACTACCGACCCCGTATTCCGAAAACGTGTTTTTGAGACTATGCGGACCCAACACGGACCAGTAAATATCTGTGTCCCTGCAGCTGGAATAACTCGAGATGCCTTGGCCGTTCGACTGAATAAAGAGAAAGGCACCGCTAATATTTATCCGATTGAAAATTTCCGTCAAGTAGTTGAAGTCAATTTGATCGCACCAACCTATTGGGCTATGGAAATGGTGGCTCAGCTTGCAGAGAGCAGGTTTAGCAAAGGTTTAAAAAAATGGGACCCTATAGAAGGAACTCAGGGAGTTGTTATCTTTATCGGTTCAGTCTCCTCACAAGGCAACAAAGGACAAATTGCTTACGCTTCAACAAAAGTTGGCCTTGAAGGCGCGGCCTCTACACTAACGAAAGAAGCGATATTCTATGGCATTCGCTGCGCGGTGCTGCATCCCGGGTTTACCGATACCCCTATGGTTCGAGCACTAGGCGAGGACTATATCAACAATGAAATATTGCCGGCAACACAAATAAAACGTCTTATCCGACCAGAAGAAATCGCAGACGCCATCTCTTTTTTAATTCGTAACTCTGCCGTCAGCGGACAGCTTTGGGCTGATGCCGGCTGGCACCCAATGCCGAACTAGGCAGGTCAGGCTCATGGGGACATATAGTTTCTAGAGTCTCAGCGGGCTGTACTTCCCGAATAAGTGACCCCTCTGTCTCGATGCTCTTGCACGGTTATTCTGGTCAGCTGAGGAAGAATGCTAATGAACTTTTTCCATAACCACTCTGCTATGATTTCAGTAGTAGGGTTCTCCAAGCCTTCGATCTCATTGAGGTGGAAATGGTCAACTTTCTTCTTCACCGCTTCTATAGCAATCTCAACGTCCCCGAAATCGATCATAAATCCGGTGGCCACCTCTATCTCCCCCGACAGCGTCAAACATACATTAAAAGTGTGTCCGTGTAGCCGACTACAAGGATGAGTCTCGGGTAAAAGCGGCAGAGAACGGCTGGCGGCGAAATCAAATTTTACAAACATTTCCATAAGAGCAGTATAGCATTTATTGCAGGCGTCTCATTAAGAAGGCTACAATAAAAACGTTTGGCGATGGCAATAGAAAGTAGGTTTTGTAAGGAGCATACGTCCCTGATGGCTGCATTAAAGGTATGTTAGTAGCTGAGGCTTTCATCTTAGTCATGGCCGGAGTAGCTGCAGGATTCATTAATGTCATAGCCGGTGGTGGTTCTCTCATATCCATACCGGCTTTGATGTGGGTCGGGCTAGATGGGGCCTCTGCAAATGGAACTAATCGAATAGGCGTTTTGATCCAGTCTATAGCCTCTACTGCGAGATTTGCCAAAACTGAAGCACACAGCTTTAAAGAAAGTGGTTTACTCGCTCTAGCTCTCCTACCAGGGGGGCTAATCGGAGCCTACTGGGGTACTTTGATTCAAGGGGTCTGGTTTAATCGTCTACTGGCGTTCGTAATGCTCTTTGTTTTAATAACAATGGATATGCAAGCTCGCCCCAATCAAATGCCACATAAATCGGTCGACGACACTCGACTCAAAAATCCAGTCCTCGTTTATTCCTTGACCGCTCTGATTGGTTTCTATGGCGGAGTAATCCATATCGGCATAGGTCTACTTATTATGGCAGTCTTAACTCGTGTAGGTGGACTTAACTTAAAATACACGAACATGCATAAAATGCTAATGGTCATACCGTATACTCTCTTTGCTATTATGATTTTTTCCTTCTATCACGAAATCGCTTGGATGGCAGGCTTGATGCTGGCAGTTGGCGCCTCTGTCGGTGGCTGGCTTGGGGCAAAGATCGCAGTAGAGAAAAGTGAAAGAAGAATCCGTATGATCTTTAAAGCCTGTATTGGAGCGATGATCATCAACCTGCTGTTTTTCAGCACGATTTAATTCTTTTGCAACATCTTATCTTGTCTTCTGAATATCAACTATCGAGAGGAATAAAATGCTAGAACTATTGTCAAATTACGGCTTATTCGCTGCGAAGACCATCACCGTCGTCATCGTCATGACTATTCCTTTTTTTATTCTCTTATCTGGACGTAAAAATAATAAGAAAGGACAAGAACCGACCGTCATTATCCGACATGTTAATGAGAAAATAGACCAAACAATACGCCATTTCGACGCTATTTTCTTAAGTGAGAAAGACTATAAAAAGAAAACAAAAGCCGCGCAAAAACAAGAAAAAATTGATGCTAAAAAAGAAACCAAACCAAAGACTTTTCTTTGTTCCTTCACGGGAGACATTAAAGCTAGTGGTGTGAGTCAGTTAAGAGAAGAAATCACCATGATACTTTCTGTGGCCAAACCCGACGATGAGGTTCTGCTCGTATTGGAAAGTGGAGGCGGTACTATCCATGGATATGGACTTGCCGCTTCGCAACTAAATCGAATAAAAGAGAAAAACATACAGTTAAAAATTTCTGTCGATAGCATCGCTGCAAGCGGAGGGTACATGATGGCCTGTGTAGCTGATGAACTAATCGCAGCGCCTTTCGCAATAATCGGCTCAATAGGAGTTGTCGCTCAGATTCCGAACTTTCATCGTTTGCTTAAGGATAAAAATATAGACTTCGAGCAAATAACAGCTGGAGATTTTAAACGCACTCTCACTATGTTTGGAAACAACACTGATGTAGCCCGCGATAAATTTCAATCTGAAATAGATGAGGCGCACGAACTATTTAAACAGTTCGTCGGGGTGTCTAGACCTCTCCTTGATATGGAAAAAGTGGCAACCGGAGAGCATTGGTTTGGAACAACTGCCCTAGAACTCGGTTTAATAGACAAGGTGTCTACGAGTGATGATCTCATTTTAGACGCTGTAAAAAATCGGGATGTGTACAAAATAGAAGTCGAGAGAAAGGCATCGCTGTTTGAAAAAGTAACTAATAAAGTGACTGCACTACTCTATAGTTGAAACTGTCAGACAAAATTTCTCATTTTACAATTTAATCGGCTTCAGGTTCTGATGAGTTACTGATTAAGGATCTGTCCGCGCCTGAGTCGACTTGATACAACAACGTTTAACTTCCTCGCTGACAATTTTAATGCCCGCCTCTAACGCTCCATCGCTTTGGGCAAAGGACACCCTGATGCATTCTTTTGGATGTTCCCATGAAAAGTTTGTCTCATGAAAGAAAAAGCTCCCTGGGATAATTAAAACTCCTCTGTCTTTTAGCCTTTTGTAAAGTGTCTGATCCGAGATAGGTAACCCGGGAAACCAAAGCCAGAGAAAAAAAGCCCCTTCGGAGACATGTACCTTATAGTCAATACCTGACAAATATTGACGGAAAATTTCTATCGCCAGTCTTGATTTCTCCGCATAAAATGGGCGAACAACTTCGTTACACAACCTAATAATTTCGTTTGAAACCATTAACCTAGCGATCAATGCCGTCCCAACGCCATTGATAGATAAACATGTTGCAGCATTAATACTTTTTATCGCCTTAATAGTTTCCGGCTGCGCGACTACAATACCGGTTCGTAATCCAGCTAGACCTAACTTCGATAGGCTAAAACAATGAATCACATGATCCGCTTTGGGCGTTTTAATTTCGTCTAAAACAATATTTGGAAAAGGGGCTCCGTAAGCATTATCAATTATAAGTGGGGTCCCCGCTTTGCTCGTTAGGCTGACCAATTGATTTACTTCTGCGTCCGATAGCACGTTCCCAGTAGGGTTTGTGGGCCTACTAAAACAAACAGCCCCGGCATTAGAACGGACATGGAACAGATCAAAATCTACTTCGTATTTGAAGAAATTTGAACCTACTTCGCGTATTTTTGCCCGGTCTGATACCAAGCAATCGGGGCTTATTAGCAAATCCCCATACCCGATGTATTCCGGAGTCAAAGGCAGCTGTATTACCCGCTCTACGCCATCGACACACATACCACCGAACAAATTAAAAAGCATAAAGAAGCTAGACTGGCTCCCGGTTGTAATTGCTATATTTTCGGTCGTCAAATCCCAACCTAAGTTCCGGGATAAAAATTCACAGACAATTTCTAAGAAACTTTCATTACCTTGGGGGCTATCATAAGACCCAATGATCTCCTCAAACTGCCTGTCGATTAAGACCTCATGCATTGCCGACCTGAAAACCGACTCCATTTTTGGAATACGAGCCGGATTACCCCCGCCAAGATTAATGAAATTGTTACTCCCAGCGACTTGAGCGAGATCATCCATCAATAGCTTAGTCCCGCTCCCTCCCAAAAATCTAGAACCAAACCGAGAAATTTTTTTATTCATGATGTCTCTATACTACGATGCTGCGAAAATCTTTCTTCGCAGGAATAGTTTCAGGTAAAAAAAAAGCCTCTGGAAACCAGAGGCTTTAAGCCGAACAAGTCGGGTATTAAGAGTTTTTGTTGATCAAATAGAGGATTATCCCCACAGCAATCAAACCAACAAGACCACCTTCTCCAAGTGTTGTTATTATACCTAATAGGTTGCCTACCACGTCTCCGCCTAGAAAGGGCAGTGCCGCTCCAAAAATAACTTGAAGGATGACCGCAACAGCAATCAACAACAGGCCAATCTCGACGACTTCACGTAGGAATCTTTTTGCAGTATCTAACATTGAATATTCTCCCCCCTTTTTTAAAGGGTTATAGTAGATGTTGTAGGTTATAGTCTGGTGAGGCACAATATCTGGTGTGCATCTCAGGCTATCCTTTTACTTAACTCCCTTTCAAACGTTTAAAATGATACGCTACTAAGAGACGTACATCAAATAGATGTACAATATTATTATCGGCTCTAATTCCTTGATTTAAAAGGATATTATTATTTCCTGAAGGAAAAGAATGAATACTCTAAGAAAAATAACTCAAAATTCTACCGATTTTGGCATTTTAAGATTAGCCCTCATCAGTCTCTGCCTGGTGTTAATCGGGCTCTCCTTTCTTGCTGATGGGATAACCTACATGCATGATTGGCGACTAATCCCGTCTGTACTGGCACCATCAATAGTGATGATGCTAGTGTTCGCCGTTCCTTTAGACATTACTATGGCCTTTGTCTTCAGATCAGACAGTGACGAATCAGAGAAACCAAGGTTTAATAAAATAATCAGAACTGAGTTAATTGTGTACTTTTTACTCTTAGCTTGCTGGACCCCATTTTTCTTAAAAATACTGTCATGAAATACTTGCTAGTTACTATGAAAGGCAAGAAGAATTAAAAACTTAATTTAGAAGGCAGAGCAAAATGATTCAGTTACAACCTATAGGGCTCTGTCACAATTCTGTACCTAACGCGGAAGTGCCTGCCCAGCGAAAAACTATGATCTCTACTCTAGAAATCTTTAACCAATTCAAAGCGGGCTTGTCCGGCATCGACCAATATTCCCACCTCATAGTTTTATTTTGGATGCATGAGGTCACTTTACCTACACAGCTTTCCAGCTATCCTAGAGGCGATAATAGTCTTCCATTAACTGGCGCCCTAGCATCGCGAGGCCGCAACCACCCTAACCCGATAGGGCTCGCGGTAGTTGAACTACTAGAACTGTCTGCCGGCGGTCTTGTCGTGCGGAAACTCGACGCCTACGACAAGTCCCCTATTTTGGACATAAAACCTTATGATGATTACGACGTTGTTAGCGTTCCAAAAGTTCCCGACTGGTTTGCGAAGCGCGCCCGTAAAGGAATACCGTAGGAACCATCATTTAGTTTTCAGCTGGGCGCACATCGCACTCTCTGAGTATTTATAGAATTTGTCTCTATCGTTCCCACGCTCTTTTCCGATAATGATCCGATCTCCGATACTAATATTGTATAAATGTACAACCCCCGATGCTAATTCGAGGGCATACCTCACCGGGACTTCTGATTTTAACAACGCCAATGAGTATGGCACAGTGCTTTCAATTAAGTGCGTCACAACTAAAGTTTCATTGACGAAAACGATATCTAGCGACATCGGGGTATTTTTCATCCACATCGAAACGAGCTTCGTCTCTGCGAAGTCAAACCACATCCCATGACACTCAGCCAGCGATTCACGAAACATCAAACCTTGCTCTCTAGTCGATCGTTCATTTGCCAACTCAACATTGAACAGCGCTTTATTTTCCACAATCAAAGTGCCCATCTCTCTGCAAGACACCTCTGAGAGTAGACTAAGAATCAATAAGGGCACTAAGAAAAGTATTTTCAACACTTTGATCTAGCATAGCGAGCCAGTGCGGCTGAACGGCCAGCCGAAAGTTCCACTATTGGCTGTATATAACCTTCATTCCCCGGCTCATGAATTGTTTTGCTAGTCAAATGTCTCAATTCTGGAATCCATCTTTTTATATATACTCCATCAGGATCAAACTTTTTACTTTGTGTCACAGGATTAAAAATCCGGAAATAAGGTGCGGCATCCGCTCCACAACCCGCTGACCACTGCCATCCGAATGTGTTACTTGCAAGATCTGCATCAACTAAAGTATTCCAAAACCACTCAGCTCCTTTCAGCCAATGCACACCCAAATGTTTGCAAAGGAAGGATGCAACAAGCATTCTTACTCGATTGTGCATAAACCCTGTAGCCCACAACTCTCTCATTCCAGCATCAATTATAGGAAAACCTGTCTTTCCTTGAGTCCAGGAAATGAAACCGCCCTCATCGTCTAACCAAAGGTAATCGTTACTCTCGCCACGAAGAGGCTTTTCAGAAGTATACGGAAAATGAAATAAAACACTGTAGGCAAAGTCTCTCCAGAAAAGCTGCCGACCCCAGGCCTCAGCACAAGCTGCTAGTTGGGGCGCCAATTCTACTGCGCACTGAATCTCATACCAAACCCGGCGGATACTGATTTCTCCAAATCTTAAATGAGGAGATAAAAACGAGATGTGTCCGCGTCCCGGGAAATCTCGGCCTTCAGAATATTGCTGAAGAGTGCCAGAAATAAATATATCTAACTTTTTTAGCGCAGAGCGCTCTCCTATAGACCATTGCTTTACCAAAGCTTTCTGCCACGGTAACTGTGCTTGCGGGAGAATACTTTCAACCGAATCGCCCAAACCTGAAGGAGAGGGCGACATAATACGGTCAGCTTTTGAAGAAACAGAAATATCGAGGCCGACCTTTAGACACATCTTATAGAAAGGCGTGAAAACTTTATAAGGAGTCCCCCCCCCACTTTTCAATTTTGTGGGTTCCGATAGGAGCCGGCCCTCAAAGCTTTTAATACCACATCTACCTTTCAAATTCGAAAATATTGCCTTATCTACCGATACACCAGCCGGATCGTAGCGGCGGTTCCAATATATCGAGTGCGCATTTGTCTTCTCAATTAAAGACTCCAGAAGTGTGTTAGATTGGCCCTTCAAACATACAAGATAGCTACCTCGAGCTTCTAGCTCGCTACTGAGCTGGCGCAGCGTTGCGCCTAACCAAAGCTTAGATACTTCACCGTATGACCAGCGATTTTTCGGCTCTAAAATAAAAATAGGGATAATTAATCGACCGGTTTTCACCGCTGCATCAAAAGCCGGATTATCTTGTAGCCGAAAATCATCTCTAAACCAGACAATAATAGATTGCTCGCTTTCTACACTACGACTCACTTAAGCTCCTTTTAGTAACGCGTAAGATCTCTGAAATCAAGCTTGCGCACCAGCAAATAAATCCAATAACCCCTCTTCGTAGTTGCTATATCGTGGCTCACGAGAAATAGCGTCCCATGAGCTGGAAGGGTCACAACGTTTAGAACCTTTCGATCCTGTTACCGATTTTTTGAAACTAGGCGGCTTGCACACTCCAAGTTGTCTCGCAATAAATTGGTAGTACTGGCGTCTTTCAACGGGGCATCCATCGCTAAACAAACTCAATAGCCTCAGATACTTTAGACTCATTACCGAATGGATGGCATTCGCGGCATCCTCAATCCTCAGAAGATTAATATAACTCTCACCACTTCCATCAAGGACCTGTCCAGCAAGAACGCTTGCTTTCCCGACAACTCTGTTTGGACCATATAGCCCTGCTAAACGGACGATAGCGACTGTGGAAAAAAAACTAACCCAAGCCTGCTCAATTTGTACTGCACGAGCAGCTCTTTCTGTAGAAATATCTACCTCGCTTTCAGGATTAACCAGTCCTTCCCGTTGTGTTCCATAAACAGATGAACTAGAAACGACTACAATACGTCTTACCGTAAGAGAGTGCAGCAAGCTGAATAATGGTTCTAGCGCCTGTGTAGGGTTATTGGAAGGGAATGTCGAGGGTGGCAGCATGAAGTACACGTCCATCAAGGTGTTGTCCAAGATGGTATAAAGTTTATTCAGCTTTTTTTCGTTAAAAATATCGCACTCAAGACTTATGTATTCTCCTGTTGCTGAGGTGAAACTTTGGTTTTTTAAATGACGACTAATCCCATACGACAGTTGTGTCTTCAACAAGGGGGCAAGATGGCTACCTAAATAACCATTACCTATAACTAGGGACAATGTTTTTTTATTAATTGGATTAGACATAAGACATACAAGCATTAACTCTTAATTTAGGAATGAAATCACTCACAATAACGTCTATTGGAGGCTTATAGAGTAAATTTATCCTTTTAGTTGCACGATAGATTGTACAACCACATCGTTTCTAATAAAATCTTACCTCTCAATCAGCCCGTAACGTCTCGAAAATGGAGCAAATATAGTGTCTGACTTCTTTAAAGTACCCGCAGAAGGTTCGAAAATATCTATAGATAATGATGTCCTTAGTGTCCCTGATAACCCAATTATCCCTTTTATCGAAGGAGATGGGATAGGTGTTGATGTCTGGCCTGCAGCGAGTCGTGTGCTTGACGCGGCGGTTCAGAAAGCCTACGGCGGAAGTCGCAAAATTCATTGGATGGAAGTCTTAGCTGGAGAAAAGGCCAACAATGAAACCGGCTCTTGGTTGCCAGATGAAACCTTAGATGCGTGCAGAGAGTTTTTAATCGCCATAAAAGGTCCACTTACTACCCCAATCGGTGGTGGGATCAGCTCTCTCAACGTTGCTCTTCGCCAGATACTAGACCTGTATGTTTGCGTGCGTCCAGTTAGATGGTTCGATGGTGTTCCTTCACCTGTAAAACACCCTGAAGCTGTAAACATGGTTATTTTTCGCGAGAACACCGAAGACATATATGCAGGCATCGAATTCGAAAGCGGGAGTCCCGAGAATATAAAGTTTCTGGAGATGATGAAAAGTAATTTTCCAGATTTGTATAAAAAAATTCGCTTCCCTAACACGTCTGGAATAGGCATTAAACCTGTATCGCAAGAAGGCACTGAAAGACTTGTTCGGGCTGCGATTAAGTATGCTATAGCTAACAAACGAGAAAGCCTAACCTTTGTCCACAAAGGTAATATCATGAAATATACGGAAGGCGCTTTCCGAAACTGGGGTTACCATTTAGCAGAAACTCAATTTGAAGAAGATACCTATACGTGGGATCAGTACGATCGAACTGCCGCGTCAGACGGAAAAGAAGCTGCCGATAATGAACAAGAGAAAGCGCTGGCTTCGGGGAAAATTCTAGTCAAAGATGCAATTGCTGATATAACTCTACAACAGGTGCTTACACGGCCAGCAGAGTTTGATGTAATAGCTACTATGAATCTTAATGGAGACTATTTGTCGGATGCATTAGCTGCCCAAGTCGGCGGAATAGGCATCGCGCCGGGCGGAAACATTAACTATGACACTGGTCATGCGATTTTTGAAGCTACCCACGGGACGGCTCCAAAGTATGCGGGACAAGACAAAGTCAACCCCGGTTCTCTGCTTTTATCAGGTGAAATGATGCTTCGCTATATGGGATGGAGCGAAGCCGCAGATCTTGTTATAACAGCAATGGATAAAACAATTATACAGAAAATAGTAACCTATGATTTCGCACGAATGATGGACGGAGCTACCGAAGTGAAATGTAGCGAGTTCGCTAGTGCATTGATTAAGAATTTGTAGTCGCGCCTCAACAACTTGAAAAAAACGGAGAATTGGAGGAACAACTGCACTTACCGTTCTTCGGCAAAGTGGATATACAGCAACTTTGTTGATTATGACAATGGCTTTCGTGCTATAACGCGAAAAGCAAAAGTTCGTTTTGAAACTCGTGACTGGACTGGTGCAAGAGCCGATTTAAGCGAGCGCATAGATCTCTATGAAAAATCAGTTCTAATTACTGTCAATGGATTCAAAGATAGGCATCAGAATATTCCCCTTGGAATGGCTGATTGGGATTCAATTCAATCAGTCTATTGGAAGCGAGTAGCAGGCGTCCCTCATGGGCAGTTTTCCAAAACATTTTTCAACTCCGTATATCGAACAGTTCTGCACAGCGAAGGAAAAGATCCGAAACACATATCGGATACAGCAGGAATAGTATCGTCTCTAGTACCTATCAAATATCAACCAACGCTTAAATATTACTTGAACTGGGGAGAAATCAGGGCAATGGTCTACGACCTATTCTCGGATTATAAATTTGGTGCCCCCTTTGTTGACTTAGATGACGATGTTGATTTTGTCTGCCAAAAGATCGTCAACGCAATTCCAACGGCCAAAGAAAATCAAAACGCTGTACTGAGAATAGAGGTGATGAAGGAAATCTTTTATCAGTCAAGCCGAGCATTTATAGTGGGGAAAATATATGGCTCCGAAAATTTCCAGCCATTCATTATTGCACTCGAGCACACTGAATTAGGCGTTAAGACAGAAGCCGTATTAAACACTGTAGATGAAACCAGCGTCTTATTTGGATTTACCAGATCCTATTTTATGGTAGATGTAGAGCCGGTGGAGAGTGCAGTACATTTTATAACTTCTTTAATTCCACAAAAGCCAAGGGACGAGCTGCACACTATGCTAGGTCGTGCACGCCAAGGGAAAACGGAACGGGCCCGATTACTTTATACACATTTAGCCTCATCGGGAAAAGAAGATAAATTCGAACACGCCAGAGGAGAACCTGGTTTAGTTATGTTGGTATTTACTATGCCCTCCTATGACTTGGTGTTTAAAGTGCTACGAGATAATTTTGGTCATCCTAAAACGGTGACCCACAACGAAGTTAAAAAGAAATACCAATTTGTATACAAGCATGATCGAGCAGGGAGACTCATAGATACGCAAGAATTTAGAAACATAGAGTTTCCTCTCAAGCAGTTTTCAAAACAACTTCTAGAAGAGCTACTATCTCAATGCGGCGATACTGCACACATATCTGGAGAAAATCTGGTAATAGAACATCTTTACTCAGAACGTCGATTAATCCCTCTCAATTTGTTTATAAAAAATATGGACTCTAAAAAGATAGCTGACACTATTATCGATTACGGCCAAGCAATTAAAGATTTGGCTTTGACTAACATTTTCCCAGGCGACCTTCTCATCAAAAATTTTGGCGTCTCTCGTAGAGGACGTGTTATTTTTTATGACTATGATGAGCTCTCTCTTTTAACTTCCTGTGTTTTTAAAGACATTCCTGTATCTAAATTTCCTGAAGACGACCTAAGATCTAAGCCATGGTTCCATGTAGATAAGAGGGATATTTTTCCACAAGAGTTCATAAAGTTCATAGGATTGAATGCAAATTTAAGAGAAATTCTAGTCGAGGCGCATGGCGAAATTTTCACCCAATCCTACTGGAATTCAATGAAACAGCTTCATTTAGACAACCTAGCACCTGAAGTCGCCCCTTACTACCGACTGACTTCTCGTCGCTAACTGGCCACTGGACTTAGGTGCTTCTAGTCCACCCCTATCTTTTCTCCAAATGTAGTTACGAATTATTATTATTTAGCTTACAATCAACTTATACGTTAAGAATTAGATATATTGAGGGTGAAAAATGACTCTATCCAAGCTACGCAGAGGAGAATCGGCAGTCATAACTAAATTGGATAATTCTCATCAAGTGTCGGCCAATCTAGCAGCGAGAGGAATAGTGCCTGGAATTAATCTCGAACTAGTAACTGCTGGAGATCCGTGTGTTATTGGAGTCGATAACGATAAATGGGCGCTTAGCCAAGTAGAAGCATCCCTGATACATGTTTCACCAGCAAAATCAATGCAGAGAAGCTTTTTTTCCAAGCTATTGCACTGGGGGTGAACACGACCCTAGCGAAAATGTCCGTAGGACAGACCGGTGAAATCAGCGGCTTTCAAGAATCAAACCACTCCGTGGAAAATTTACTTCAAATGGGTCTCACCGAAGGGTCAGAGATCGAAATTTTACGGCTGGCCCCTTCTGGGGACCCCATAGAACTGAGGGTCTCAGGTTATTCTCTATCCATGAGGAAAGCCGATGCGGAGCTGGTAATCGTCACTATTTAAGATAGCCATATGGATTTTGGAACCGAAAAAACTGCTTTAGATGCAAAAATAGTCACTACAATTGGAAACCCTAATACTGGTAAGAGCACACTTTTCAATAGACTAACTGGGCTTAGACAGCAAGTCAGTAACTTCCCTGGAGTCACGGTCGAATATGCTAAAGGACACCTGGCCCTTGAAGAGTTCGATGTCCAGCTTATAGACGTGCCTGGTACTTACTCTCTAACGGCACAATCACCTGATGAAATAGTAGCGGTGGACGTCCTCCAAGGTGCCGTGCCAGAGACCCCTTTACCTGACGCCGTAATTATAGTGATAGATTCCACTAACCTTCGCCGCAACTTGTTTTTATGTACTCAAGTTTTAGAGGCAGGAATACCCGCTGTAATTGCTCTAAACATGACCGACAGCTTACCTTCGCTCGGCATCGAAATTAATTATCCCATCTTAGAAGAAATCCTGGGCATTCCCTTGATTCCTGTTAGCGCTTCCACAGGTGATGGAATTACAAATCTAGAAGCGGCTCTCGTGAACACCCTACGTATGCCAACACCGAACAGAGATTTAGCGATTTGCCCTGACATTGATAAGGCAATCGAGCAATTACTGAGTCTATTCGCAAATCACCAAGTTAGCTCCATAGAGATGCGACGTGCATTTATAGACAAAAATGGACTTGCCGACAAGCGTCTCTCTAGCAGACTTGGCGAACCCTACTCCCAGTTGCGCGATAAATTGCGCAGTAGACTCGGAAAGGGACGAAGTATCAGCGCGATAGAGGCAAGAGACAGATACAGCTGGATAAATGCAGCTCTTAAAAAAGTACAATCAGTGCAGGATCCAAACAAAAATAAAGCTGTAGAGATTTTAGATCGGGTTTTAAATCATCCTTTGATCGGTTCTCTTATTTTTGTTCTAACCATGGGTGCTATATTCCAGGCGGTTTTTGCGTGGGCCTCTCCGTTGATAGAGCTCATAAATCTGGGAGTCGCAGCCCTTTCCCAAGTTAGCAGTGACTACCTTGGCGATGGGCTGATTTCAAGCTTCGTGAGTAATGGCTTGATTTCCGGCGTCGGTAGCGTCATCGTTTTCCTACCTCAAATACTCATTTTATTTATATTTATAATTATATTGGAAGACACCGGCTATATTTCGCGAGCTGCTTTCCTAATGGATCGGGTAATGAGAGGAATAGGATTATCAGGCCAAGCCTTTATCCCTATGCTATCCAGCTTTGCGTGTGCTGTTCCGGGAATAATGGGTACAAGAATTATGGCAGACCGTCACGACCGGCTTGCAACAATATTAGCTGCTCCATTTATGACTTGCTCGGCACGACTGCCAGTTTATTCCTTGTTGATAGGAACATTCATCCCTAACACCCATATTTTTGGAGGTTTTATTTACCTCCAAGGTCTGACACTACTATTCCTCTATCTATTAGGGATAGTAGGAGGTGGTATAACCGCATTAATTGTTAGTCTCCTCTTTTGGAAAAGGAAAAAATCAACATTTCTCCTAGAAATGCCTCCCTACCGGCTTCCTAAACTCTCCAATGTGGCTATTAAACTTTACGGGCGTGCGGTAGTCTTCCTAAAAAGAGCTGGGACTATAATTTTCTCTGTCGCAGTATTGGTCTGGGTACTCGCTTCTTTTCCTATGGGCAATGGGACAAAAACGGAGATGCCACCATCTATCTCGCAAAGCTATCTTGGGCAGATGAGCAAAGCTGTTCATCCCCTCTTTGCTCCTCTAGGCTGGGATTGGAAAGTTACGGCTGCAGTGATAGCTTCGTTCCCCGCCCGCGAGGTCGTCATAGCCGCTTTGGCAACAATTTATGCCGTCGACTTATCATCGGATGGAAAAGCCACACCGCTTTCAGAGAAAATTAAAAATGCGGTGCACGAAAATGGGACTAAAATCTATACCATACCTATGGTGTTGGGCTTATTAGTCTTTTACGCTTTATGCCTCCAATGCATGGCTACCGTCGCAGTGATAAGGAAAGAAACTGAGACTTGGAGATGGCCGATAATTTCGTGGCTATATATGACTTCTCTGGGCTATGGAGGGGCATTTCTAGTCTATCAAGTTGGAACGGCTATGGCCGTGGCAACTTAATATATAATATATCTAAAGGTTTGATAGAAATCAGACCTGTGTTGCCATACTATCCGTCTCGAGCCAACCAAATATCGGAGAATGAAACATGTTAGAAAGCACCGACGACCAAAGTATCGCCGGTTATAGCCCTTTAATCTCTGCCGCCGTGCTAATGGAGGAGCTGCCTACTTCAGAAGCTGCCTCTCATACTGTCGCAAGAGCTAGGACTCAAGCCAAAGCCATAATAGAGGGCTCAGACGATCGTCTCATGGTGGTCGTAGGGCCCTGTTCTATACATGACACAGCAGCGGCTCTAGAGTACGGATCGCGTCTAAAGGCTTTAGCCAGTTCTTATAGCGAAGAGCTTCTGGTTGTAATGCGGGTCTACTTTGAGAAACCTCGGACAACAATAGGCTGGAAAGGCCTGATTAACGATCCTGGATTAGATAACACTTTTGATGTGAACAAAGGTCTGCGTATAGCGAGACGCCTCTTGCTTGATCTTGCCGATCAAGGAATCCCAGCTGGTAGCGAATTTTTAGATGTTGTAACGCCGCAGTTTATAGCCGATTTAATATCCTGGGGAGCAATTGGGGCGCGTACAACCGAATCTCAAATACATCGCGAGTTAGCATCAGGCTCATCTATGCCCATCGGCTTTAAAAATGGGACAGATGGTAATATTCAAGTAGCTATTGATGCTATCGGGGCCGCGAAACACTGTCACCACTTCTTATCTATTACCAAGCATGGGCTGGCAGCAATAGTAGAAACTAAAGGGAATAAACACTGTCACGTTATTTTAAGAGGTTCCAATTCAGGTCCTAACTACGACAAAAAATCTGTTGCTCAGACCGCCCATCTTCTCCAGAGCGCCGACTTGTCTAGCCGAATAATGATAGATGCTAGTCATGGAAATAGCAGAAAAAACCACCTAGCTCAACCAAATGTCATTGAGGATATCTCTGCTCAGGTAGCGGATGGCTCCCACGGGATTTTCGGAGTAATGATAGAAAGTCATCTAGAAGAAGGAAAGCAGAGCCATTCTAACCTTGATAGCCTTAAGTACGGACAAAGCATCACAGATGCTTGCCTATCTTGGGGCCAAACTGAGCCTCTATTGGAAAAATTGGCCAATGCAATAGTAACCAAGCGTAAAGAATCTAGATAAGAAAGATATAACCAGGGAAAATTTTCATGAGTAATGAGAAAAATCTAGACTTTGGACTTTGGTACTCATTTCGAAACCCCGAACAGTGGCGAACAGATTATCATGATCTATACCAAGACCATTTAAACCAAATAATACAGTGTGAACATTTGGGGTACGATGACGTGTGGCTTACCGAGCACCATCTTTGCGAAGATGGTCACTCCCCGTCCATTCTCCCTTTGGCATCAGCTATTGCTGTATTAACCAAAAAAATACGTATCGGAACAGGAGTACTCTTGCTACCGCTTCATAACGCAGTGCGGATAGCTGAGGACACAGCTACTATTGATATCCTGTCAAACGGCAGATTTGAACTAGGTGTTGGTATTGGATACAGACCACAAGAATTTGAAGCGTTAGGTGTCAGCCTTTCGGACAGAGCCTCCTTGATAAACGAAGGGCTACAAGTCATAAAACAACTTTGGACAGAAAAGCTCGTCAATTTTGAAGGCAAACATTATACTTTAAAAAATGCTTTTCTCGAGCCTAAACCGGTACAAAAGCCCTCCCCACCTTTGTGGGTCGGTGGTTTCGCACCTGCTGCGGCTAAAAGGGCCGCTCGTCTCGGAGATGGGTATATAGGTACCGGAGAAATGACTGAGCAGGCCAAAATTTTCCGAGATGAATGGCATCGACTTGATCGGACCGGGAAGCCACAACTCGCGGGGGGCCACTTTTGGCTAGTAGCCAGCAAAACTCCGGACAAAACTTTTTCGGAGATCGCCCCACACGTGCTATATCAGATTGAAACCTACAACAAATGGCTTGGTGAAGCCGGCCAAGCTCTATTTCCAGTGGTAAAAACACCGGACGATCTCAAGGAGTTGGGGATACTAAACTGTGTTTCTCCTCAGCATGCCTGTGATTTAATTGATGATTACGCAGAAAGCACTGGAATACAAAGATATTATACTTGGACTGTCCCACCGGGATATTCTGTCACTAAGATGACAGAGCATCTGTCCTTATTTGCTGAGGAAGTAATACCACACTTCAAACCACAAAAATCCTAGACCCTTGTCATAACTTACTAAGAAGAGACTGTTGGCCTGGCCTTAGCAAAAGCAGCAATTTCATCAACTGTCATGCTTTTAAGTATACCGGTTTCATCCCCCATTTTTCTTTGTAATATTTTGCGAGCTGCCATATGCATAACTGGATGGTTAATTGAGTCTACCCCTAACAGTTCATCCCCTTTAAAATAAAGGAATGAAAAGCTATTCTCGTTTTTCCCACATAAACGGACATGATTATCATAATCGCTAGTAACGCCCGCTATCTGTAATGTCACATCGTATTGATCAGACCAAAACCACGGCACTTGATCGTACGTCTGATTACCCCCTAACATGCTAGATGCGGCAACCTTAGCCTGATCAACGGCATTTTGAATAGATTCAAGCCTGAGAGTTTTTTGCAGAAACTGATTTTGGTGCATAGTGCAATCTCCAGCTGCTACGATGTTCGCATCGCTGGTCAAGCATTTTTCGTTCACTAGAATACCGTTAGCACATTCCAATCCAGCGCTCTCGGCTATCTCTGAATTTGGCACCACACCGATGCCAACTAATACAATATCGGCGGTAATGGACTGACCAATTTTGGGCACCACAGTCAAACCATGCTGATGCTGTTCCAAATGGGATACCTCGCATCCAACCCTCACATCAACCCCTTTTTCTCTGTGAAGAGAAAGATAATACTCTGAAAGATCGGGGGAAATCGCGCGTTTCATTAAACGCTCTGAGCCTTCCACAACACTTACTTTTTTACCCATTTTACAAGCCATTGCACCAGCTTCAAGCCCTATGAAACCTCCTCCCACGACCACCATGCTCTTAGCTCTCTGAAGCCGTTCTCTTAAATTTAAGCTATCAGCAAGCGTCCTGATATAGCAAACGTCCGGCGAATCTGACCCTACACACTCTAATGCTCTTACTCGGGCACCAGTCGCTAAGGCAAGTTTCGAATACTTTAAGGTACGGCCGGATCTAAGCGATACAGTGCACCGCGACGCATCTAGCTTCTCGACAGTATCATCCAAAATAAGCTCCACATCTAGCTTTTCAAAATACTCTGCTTTACGGTACAGCAACCTCTCTGGGTCCAGATCACCTAACAGAAATTCTTTACTTAGCGGGGGCCTCTGATAAGGCAGGCTACTCTCATCGCCGATTAGGATCAGGCGACCTTCAAACCCATTTGCGCGAAGAGCTGTACAGATCTGCAATCCTGCCTGACCGGCGCCAACCACAATAAAAATTTCTTTTGACATGAAAGGTTACTAAATTTGGCTCTCAGGAATCAAAACAACCAGATCTTTAGATCCCTCAGACATCCGAAGTTGACAGCTCAATCGTGACTCTGGTCTGCGCTCTGAAGACACACATTCCAGCATGTCCGCTTCCATGTCGCTGATCTCATCCAGACCGGATAGCTCCAACTCTTCCACATAAACGTGACATGTGGCGCAAGCACACCCACCTCCACACTCCGCTAGAAGTCCATTGATATCATTCTGCATCGCAGCTTCCATCAGGCTCCAACCATCGGGAACTTCTATAGTCGATTCCACGCCGTCAGGCTGTCGAAATGTTACTTTAGTCATTATACATCCTACATATTGGGGTAATTCGGCCCACCTCCTCCTTCAGGAGTGACCCAGTGAATATTCTGGGTAGGGTCTTTAATATCGCAAGTCTTACAGTGCACGCAATTTTGTGCGTTGATTTGCAGTCGAGTACCATCGTCGTCTTGCACATACTCATAAACACCGGCCGGACAATATCTCTCTTCGAGTCCTGCGTAGAGTTTGTGATTAACCCGAGCAGGCACAGTGGAATCCTTTAACGTCAAATGGACTGGCTGTCCTTCTTGGTGATTAGTATTTGAAAGGAAAACCGACGAGAGCTTATCAAATGTCAAAACTCCGTCAGGTTTTTGGTACTCGATTGGTTTGCAGTCTGCCGCCAGTTTCAAACTAGTATGGTCCGAGTGATGCTTAAAAGTCCAAGGAGCCTTCCCTCTGAATAGGTAAGTATCAACCGCTGAGTAAAGCATTGCTGGAAACAACCCCCAATGGAATGCGGGTTTTATATTTCTGACACGATACAATTCCTCCCACAACCAAGTTTTTTTGAGATTGTTTCCATAATCGGTAACTTCTATTTTTTTATTACGGCAGTCTTCTAGAGTCGAATAGACTGATTCAGCCGCGGTTATTCCCGATTTCATTGCCGTATGCGAACCCTTGATTTTCGGCAAATTAAGAAAGCCCGCAGTATCCCCAACCAACATTCCACCAGGAAATGTTAACTTGGGAATAGACTGAAACCCACCAGCACTTATTGCTCTAGCCCCATAAGAAATTCTGCGCCCACCTTTCAACACGTCTCTAATCACTGGGTGGGTTTTAAACCTCTGCATTTCTTCAAAAGGGCTTAAAAAAGGATTCGAGTAATTTAAACCAACCACAAAACCAATCGATACTAAATTATCTTCAAAATGATACATCCAAGAACCGCCATAGGTATCTGACTTCATAGGCCAACCGGCGGTATGAGTTATTTGCCCTGACACAAAATTAGCACTGTCAATTTCCCAGAGCTCTTTTATCCCGATGCCGTAAACTTGTGGCTCAGCATCCACGCGCAGTTCGAAGCGTTCAGAGACTTCTTTAGTTAAAGATCCCCTACAGCCTTCTGCAAAAATTGTTTGGTGAGCATGTAGCTCAATTCCTCTTTCAAAGCTAGGCCCTTGTGTCCCATCGGCTATGAGTCCCATATCTCCAGTTGCGACCCCTTTCACCGCTCCAGTCTCATCGTACAAAACTTCGGCTGCGGCAAAGCCTGGATAAACCTCAACCTCGAGTTCTTCAGCTTGCTCCGCAAGCCATCGACAAACATTTCCAAGGCTAGCAATGTAATTACCTTTATTGTGCATTTGCGGCGGAGTCGGCAGCCGAAACGAGCGTTTTTCCGACAAAAGTAGAAAACGGTCATCTGCCGCAGGAGTTTTTAATGGCGCCCCCCTATCTTTCCAATCCGGGAAGAGCTCCTCGATTGCTCTTGGCTCAATAACGGCACCAGACAAAATATGCCCTCCTATTTCGGAGGCTTTCTCGAGAACGCACACGGAGACTTCAGAGTTACTGGCGACCGCAAGTTGCTTTAGGCGAATCGCCGCGGCGAGTCCAGAAGGGCCACCTCCTACAATCACCACATCGAACTCCATAGATTCTCTTTTCATGTTCAAGCCTTTGAATTAGAGTTTTTAAAAAAATTCTTAGCTTTAGTCGTCGAGAGCCTCGACCATCGCAGGAACTTCTTTGAACAAGTCCCCTACTAAACCGTAATCTGCAACTCCAAAAATTGGCGCCTCTTCATCTTTGTTGATAGCAACAATTACTTTCGAGTCTTTCATGCCGGCTAAGTGCTGAATAGCTCCCGAAATACCAATCGCGATATAGAGGTCTGGAGCAACTACTTTCCCAGTCTGACCCACTTGGTAATCGTTAGGAACATAACCCGCATCTACTGCCGCCCTAGATGCACCTACAGCAGCTCCTAATTTATCCGCTAACGCTTCAATTATTGAGAAGTTTTCACCACTACCCATCCCCCGGCCACCAGACACAATAATATTTGCAGCAGCAAGCTCCGGTCGATCAGACTTAGTCAACTCTTCCGAGATAAACGTTGCCAAACCGCTTTCCGATGCTGCTTCGATCATCTCTATAACTGCTGTGCCTCCGGTCTCGCTAGCAGCATCAAAACCAGTGGTACGAACTGTGATCACTTTTTTATCGTCTGTAGCTTGAACAGTTGCAATTATATTTCCAGCATAAATAGGACGTGTGAATGTATCAGGCGATAATACGCTTATTATGTCTGATATTTGCCCCACATCTAATAATGCTGCGACTCGAGGCATTACGTTTTTACCGGTTGTGGTTGCTGCGGCCAGTAAATGTTCATAATCTCCCGCTATCTTTACTATCAAACTGGCTAGATCTTCTGCTAGAGAATGGGCGTAACAAGAAGAGTCAGCACATATGACTTTGCGTATCCCCTTAATTTCAGAGGCGCTTTTTGCAACCTCAGAACAGTCTAAGCCTGCTACCAAAATGTCAATATCGCCGCCTATTTCTAAAGCGGCGCTAACTGCATTAAGTGTCGAGGCCCCTAGAGCCGCGTTATTGTGCTCAGCTAATACCAATACTGCCATTTCAAATCACCTTTGCTTGGTTTCGAAGTTTATCTATTAATTGATTAACGTCCTCGACTTTCACACCGCCTTCTCTAACAGGAGGCTCAGAAACTGTAAGCACCTTGATCCGTGAGGCTAGGTCTAGCCCGAGCTCATCGGGAGTGAATGTATCGAGTTGTTTCTTTTTGGCTTTCATTATGTTCGGCAACTTCACATACCTGGGCTCATTAAGTCGCAGATCGGACGTTATTATTGCAGGCATTTTCAGTTCTAAAGTCTGTATTCCTCCATCAACCTCTCTTCGGACAGTAACTAAGCTATTGCCTTTGAGTTCAACACCACATGCAAATGTTCCTTGAGACCACCCTAATAATGCCGACAGCATTTGTCCTACCTGATTAGAGTCATCATCAATCGCTTGTTTCCCTAGCAGAACCAGGTCTGGCTGTTCTTTATCAACAATAGCTTTCAGAGCTTGTGCGACTGCTAATGGTTGCACATCTTCCTCAGTCTCGACTAATATTCCTCTGTCTACTCCCATAGCCATGGCTGTTCGTAACGTCTCCTGGCACTGCTTGGCGCCAATAGAAACTGCTACTGTTTCCGTGGTCGTCTCAGCCTCTTGAATTCTAATCGCCTCTTCTACAGCTATCTCATCAAAAGGATTCATAGACATTTTGACGTTTGCTAGCTCTACTCCAGATCCATCTGATTTAGGACGCGCTTTTACGTTGTAATCAATAGCACGCTTTACTGCGACTAAAATCTTCATGTAACTCTCCAAATTAAAAGAAAAACCGTGTTTTAATCCAGTTAACAGATTATACGACACTTTAAACTCCGTAGATCTCTTACAGAGGTTTTTCTAGCTCACGAATCTTGAATATATCATTGGCCGAGAAGATCAACACTTTATATGGTTTAAACTTGTAAACGTTCAAAATAAATTGGATTCAAAACAGCATGCGTCATGTTACCAATAAAGAGGACAGCAAAAAAGTCATAACTTGAACGCTAAGCTTTTTTTTGAATTTGCACAATAGATGCCAAGTCCCTCATGTTGTGCAAACTTGAGTTTTATGAAAATATTAATTTAGCATTCAAGCTAAGCCCAAATCACAAAAAATGTTACAATAAACTTCTGACATAAAAATCAAGCATATTAGTAACGGACTCATTAATTTATAAAAACACTTTCCAAAAGGATTCTAATGGCAACCAACCCTCTACGTGTTAACAGCGACATCACTCCTACTGCTGAGGCAAAATTCAACTGGATCGATCCTCTTGGTTTGCAAGGTCGTTTATCTGAAGAAGAACGACTCTTAAGCGAAGCCGCCAACATTTTCTGCCAATCAAAGCTTCTGCCTAGAGTTTTACAAGCACATCGTCATGAAACATTTGATAGAGAAATAATGCGCGAATTCGGAGAACATGGATTCCTCGGAGCGACTATTCCAGAACAGTATGGAGGTGCCGGCTTATCCTATGTAGATTACGGCTTAATAGCTCGAGAAGTAGAACGAGTTGATTCAGGCTACCGCTCAGCGATGAGTGTGCAATCCAGCTTAGTGATGCACCCTATCTATGCCTATGGATCAGAAGGACAAAGAGCAAAGTATTTGCCGAAGCTAGCTAAGGGGGAATGGGTAGGATGCTTCGGACTAACAGAACCTGATCATGGCTCTGATCCGGGTGGGATGAGAACAAGAGCGAAGAAAGTTGACGGCGGATACGTGTTGACCGGAAATAAAATGTGGATCTCCAATTCTCCAATAGCTGATGTGTTTGTAGTTTGGGGAAAAACCGAAGACGATATAATTCGAGGCTTTATTCTAGAGAAAGATATGTCAGGTTTGTCCGCCCCGAAAATTGAGGGTAAATTTTCACTTCGTGCTTCAATAACCGGCGAGATTGTCATGGATGAAGTTTTCGTTTCCGATGAGCAGCTTCTGCCTAACGTGAAAGGCTTGAAAGGACCTTTTGGCTGTCTCAACAGAGCTCGATATGGAATATCCTGGGGAGCAATGGGCGCCGCTGAATTCTGCTGGCATGCCTCACTTGATTACACACTTAACCGAGAGCAGTTCGGCCGACCTTTAGCGGCCAACCAACTGGTGCAGAAAAAACTCGCAGATATGCAAACAGAAATAGCTTTAGGTTATCAGGCATCTCTATCCGTTGGGAGAATGATTGATCAAGGTCAGGGATCGCCTGAGGCTATATCCCTAGTAAAGAGAAATAATTGCGGTAAGGCGCTAGATATTGCAAGAGTCTCTCGGGATATGCACGGCGGAAATGGGGTCTCAGATGAATATCATGTTATTAGGCATCTCCTTAATCTTGAGGCCGTAAACACCTATGAAGGCACTCATGATATTCACGCTCTTATCTTAGGACGGGCCCAGACAGGAATTCAAGCCTTTTTCTAGATCGAGTAAAGCATAAAGATCCTACAAAACGTATAAAACACCGACGCAATGGTGTGACATTGGTTTTTTTTGTGCTTTTCGTGCACAATGCAGACTTACTAAGAACACTTGTTCTAGAAATTTCACCTATCGAAGGAATGTTATGATAAATATTTACGTTGGGAACCTCCCATATTCAGCACGAAATGACGACTTAAAAGAGATCTTCGCGGAGTACGGAACAGTTAACGCAGCCGAAATTATCTTCGACCGACGCACAAAGAGATCTAGAGGGTATGGTTTCGTTGAAATGGCTGATGCTGAAGAAGGCAGAGAAGCTATAGGAGAACTAGATGGGTCAGATTATGAGGGTAGACAAATAAGGGTAGATGAGTCACAGCCTGCTCAAGAAAGTACCGAAGGTCGCAGGAAAAATAATAGCAAAAGAAATAGCAAAGCACCTGAAAAATCGGGAATTTTAAGCTTATTAAAGAAGATGTTCTCATAAGTTATTTTTGAAAAACATCACGAGAAACTTATGCATCGACCCTCAGCGGAAGCCCAAGACACCTGGGTTTCATTCCTAGAAATGACTAGTAGCAAAGCTTCTCACTTGGAGAAGCTGATAGTTATATCTGGCCTAGATGAAGTAAGTAAACTACCTGGCTCGAAGGAGCAACTTGAGCTCACTGGTCTACTCGAGCGACACGACACAAATGTGAAAGAATTCGCGAAAAAAATCCGTGCACTCAAGAAACTATCCGCCAAAGACCATGAAGCCCTTATTCAAAAAATGATCCACTATAGTCAGGAAAATTTAAGTCCTTAGTGCCGTCTATGAGGGTTTTTATCTCCGCTGTCACAAAGTTGAACCTTCTGCGCTATTCGTCGGATTCTTCGGTTGAATCCCAGAGACGAGATGCTTCAATATAGTAGTCGGGTTTATTAGTCGTCCAGATTTCCCCCCAATGCTGCCCTCCTCCATCAATAACAAGCGTTTCACCATTAATAAATTTACCACCAGGTCCAGCTAAAAAAATAACAGCTTCAGCAATTTCCCAAGGAGAGCCTGCTCTCATCAGAGGATTAGTTTTGGGATATAGCGCGCGGGCTGATTCAGGGTATACCTCCCAGCCTTCAGTTCGTATTGCGCCAGGTGCTATACAACTCACTCTTATATTGAGCGGTGCCCATTCAACAGACGCTTTCTCTGAAAAAGTCACTACACCTGCTCTGGCAGCAGCCGTGTGCGCTACTCCGTGTAAGCCTTGACCGACAACGACAATATTAATGATTGAACCTGGTCCCTCAGCCTGTTTCCATCGCTTCGCTGCGACATCCATCATGTTCCACGTCCCATATAAGTTCGTGTTAATAACGGAATGCCAGCCTTTTTCAGTGTAGTCAATCGAAGGTTGCGGGAACTGCCCGCCAGCGCTGTTGACTAAAATGTCTATTCCGCCATGCAGTCGGTAAATTTCTTCGAACGCAGCTTCTACCTGCCCCCTGTCTCTGACATCTAGTGTTTGGTAATAAGCGCTCAAGCCATCTTGTGAATTAATAGAACCCGTCACTTTTAACAATTTTTCCTCGGTACGGCCCCCAACAATTACTGTAGCTCCCAATCTAGCTGACAACCATGCCGTCGCTCGTCCGATTCCACTACCGCCGCCAGACACAAAAACGACTTTCCCGTCTAATAAACCCGGTGCAAAGACGGTTTCATGAACCATCAACTCTTCATTTGTCGACGGAAATGTCACGGGCTTAGCCATGTTTATTTTAGAAGCTCACCACTGATTATCATTTTTCGGACCTCTGTAGTTCCTGCACCAATCTCCAGCAACTTGTTACCTCTATATAAGCGGTTTATCTCAGACTCCCAGATATAGCCGGCACCACCGTGAACCTGTACCGCTTCATCAAGAACCTTATTGAGCATGTTCGCAGCATACATGATAGATGCTGCAGTATTGGCATGGACCATACCTCGTCCACCTTGTCCAGCCTCTAAATCATTAACTTCGGCCAGAACTTTATAATTCAAGGCCTTGATAGTCTCCACCCAGACATACATGTCAGCAATCTTAGATTGAATCATCTGAAAACTTGCGATTGGCTTGCCAAACTGTTCGCGTGTCTTTGCGAACTCGATGGTTAGCTCCAGCGCACGTTGGGCCATACCGAGACATATCGGCGCAATAGTCGCCCGCTCTAGATCCAACCCACTCATAACGACTGCCACCCCTTTGTTAACTTCCCCTACGATGTTTTCAACAGGCACTTCACAATTATCAAACAACAGCTCACCAGTTTGGCTCCCTCTAAATCCCATCTTGTGAAGTTTTTGTGCAACGCTAAACCCGGGAAAGTCCTTCTCCACAATAAATGCAGTAATTCCATGCGCACCTTTTTCAGGCTCGGTTTTAGCGTAAACCAAAAGCGTGTCCGCAACTGGGCCATTAGTGATATACATTTTACGCCCGTTGAGTATATAAACGTCACCTTCAAGCTTTGCAGTCGTCGCCATGGAGCCCAATGCGTCAGAACCTGCCCCTGGCTCAGTAAGTCCAAGAGCTCCAATTTTTTCTCCAGAACACAACCCAGGTAGATATTTCGAGCGAAGAAAATCATTAGCGTTGGCATATATATTGTTTAAACATAGATTCTCGTGAGCAATCCAGCTCAGAGACAACGCGTAGTTCCAGCGAGAAAATGCCTCTGCGACTAAACCACTGGTGAACAAATCAAGGCCTTGTCCTCCGTACTCCTCAGGGACGGTGAGGCCAAAATATCCAGCTGCTCCTATCTGGTGGAAGACATCTTCGGGCCACCATTCCTCGTCATCCATCCTAGCAGCTAAAGGATACAGTTCATTTCGAGCAAACCGGTCTGCCTCATCCAACATCGCTTGCTGGTCAACGCTTAAACAAAAATTGTTTCCTGTTACTTCGCTCTTAGCCTCACCCATTTACTTTCTCCAAATGTCTCTAGTTATCAAGTTTCTCTGCTGTCCACAATTCTACTTGTTTTTGCTCTGGAAGAAACTACCAAAGGTAACCCCACACCCACAGCACGCACGCTCTTGCAAACAGAGAACTGAGAGCTGAATAAGCGACCAGAAAATAACCCACTCAGAAAGCTATTATGCCCGACCGAGAGGTGTGTAATAGGGCAGGTCTTCTGCAGTTTAAAGCGATCTCTGTCTCACAATCTGATGTAGTCAAACTAAATATCTCATACACGCCACTTCAATCGCATTGCACCGAGATACAGTCTGAACAGAAGTAATTAATCTATAAGTACGTGGTCCGTTGTATCACTAGAGATAATCTTTTGTATCAAGGTAGTCAGGGTTAGACACCCTAACTTTCTTCGAAACATGGCTGGTGAGGAGAATCAAAAGTCGGTCAAGGTTTCCATCCTGGTCGCCTCTGCGAATAGACGCACACAAACTACTCATAAACTCTGTTTCGGAAAGCTCGTCTTTATTATTAAGTAAAGCTTTCAAAGCGTTATTACTATGATCGCCTATGTTAGGAGGCTCTTCTAACTCCCTCATCACTACATCGAGCAAATATGCGCAACACAAGCCGTGATATTTATCTTGCCTTTCTAAATCAGGAAGGAGCTGTTCTATATATTCGCGAACTGTCAAAAGAAGTTCTGATGCGTTGGGCGGGTCGTTAAACATTCGAGCACTCCATATCAATCAAACTCCTTCGCTATGATTTTAAGTAAGTCATACTCGATGATACCTGTGTTTCTGCCGCAAGCGGCAAATGCGGGTGATCGTCTCTCCCTTGATAGGTGCCCATGACTTTGCATAATGTTATATATGGCCCATCTCATCACACCAAAAATCTCCCACCAACGCGATGACTCTCTATCAACCAAATTTCCGCTGGCCTTCTCGTAAGCTCTATAGAATGTCTCTCTATCACCAAAACCACCCGCAGCAAGGTCTACCCGGCCAAATCTCCAAGAACGGGCGCAGAACCAGCCTATTTCTTCCATGACACTGCCCGTATGAGCGCACTCCCAATCGAGAAGAACACGGATCCCTTCTGTGCCAACAATCATATTTCCATTACGGAAATCTCCATGAAGAAAATTTTTGGCGCCATGTTCTGGTTCATATTTGGCCAGATAACGGAATGCAAATTCTATTGCGGGGTGTGGCTCACCGTAGCGGTCATAGAGAGCGATTTGAGCCCCCAATGGATCGCTGCTCTCTTGTAATGCAGATAACCCGGGAACTAAAACATGATCGATTGTATGCAACTTGGCCAGAATTTCCGCGCTTTGTTGGAGAAATCTCGCACGCATAGTGACGTATTCAGCCGAATTTATTAATCTTTTGGGCAAAGTCTCTCCAGGCACAGCAGTGACGACATATCCTTGGCCAAGGTTATCTGCCGCTTCTAGTTCAAATAAAGGCCGAGGGACAGGAATGCCGTGTTCGTAAACGACTTCTAAGACCCGATACTGCATGTCAGATGGCAAGAACGGGCTATACTCACTCGGCACAGTTTCCTGTCTCAGAACAAGGCGCAAAGGGTAGCTTCCTCTAACTACATTAAAAAGTACGGTTCTATTAGAGCCGCCTAAAGTAGCCAATGCAATGTTGGCTATCTCACAATCATCTCCAAACCGACGTTTAATACAGACTCGAATTGTTTCCGAAAGATACTCTATGTTGTCATAGTTTTGCATCGTCACCACTAATAACCCACTCTAATTCCCATGAAAAAGACCAACCTGTATCACAGCGGATATCCAACTGGCTGGCCGTCTTCTACAAGCTCAATGTACTCAGTAATGCCTAACGTTTCTTTATCGCCCCATTGCCAATGAGTCAGCCCCTCGGCAACACGTGATTCTAGATACTGATCATCAACTTTCCTACGATTCCTCAAAGGAGCTAAAGTTAAAATTTCACCCTTCAAGATTGCTGACCGTCTTTTGGTTTGTACAGATATGGTTACAGCCGCCGGATCTTTAGCCTTCGTCCACTGAGTGGTAACGTCCATATCAGTGATTTCTTCGTACTTCCCCTCATACTGTAGAACGCCTCCCAATCTTACATTGCCATCGTTGTCGGTAAGCTTAAGAAGCATCATTGCCCGTCCGTCACCAAAGTTTGCAATGAACAGTCGATAAAAGTAGATGTTTGTCCAATACCTAGGTCCCCAAGAATGATCGCGCCAGCCCAAGCCAGCAAATTTGATTTTCACGTTATCTATATCAATAGAAGTTACCACCTTCATATGTTGATTGAAGTGGCCCAAAGAAAAGTCCCTGCCATACATTGTCTGTTGGCTCGATGACAGCGGCTCGCCTCCATGAACTGGAGATACCCCCGTCATGTCGTAGGAGATTTTGGCGATTCCGCGGGGCGCAGTAGTAAAAAGCTTTTTTGGATCCCGCAATAAATCAGGATCGTCTAACAACATAATCTCCCCGCTATACTCCATAGTTACATTATGAAGAGGTTTCCTTACCTGGTAATGCAAACCTCCTGCACGAAATTCACTATTATCATCAATTGCGGGCTTTTGAAACTGACATGCAATTCTTCCGTCAGGCAAATACATACACACTTGCATTTCCGCATGTCGTTCATTTGCTCGATTACCTATTCTCATCCAGCCTCCTGATTTTGTTGCAAGGTCGAAACTATTTACGTAAACACTTTCATTGTAATTTTGCTCAGAGCTAGGCTCGTGCGGGTACTCATCTTGCTCCAGAAGTTTGTATTGGTTCATGGGCTAACCTCACTTTATTCTTGCGTTGGCGAAATGCTATGTGTATGGATATATTACTCTGCTTAAGTATATTTTTAATGCTAGTATTTGGCCAACACTATTGGAAAAGCTCATAAGCCTCACACCTGCTCACTTTGCAGCCCAGAAGGTTCGAGAGCAAAGGGAAACTAGATGACATATAAATTTTCGGATGACCAGATAGCTATTCGTGACGCTATTACTAAAGTCTGTTCCAATTTCGACGCCACCTATTGGTTGGAATGCGATAAGACAGGCAATTACCCTCAAGAATTCGCCGATGCGATTTGTGAAGGAGGATGGCTAGGGATAGCCATGCCCGAAGAGTTTGGAGGCGCTGGAATGGGCATTACTGAAGCATCGATCATGATGCAAGCCGTAGCGCAATCAGGAGCCGGGTTTACAGGGGCCTCTGCGATCCATCTTAGTCTGTTCGGGCTTAACCCAGTCCTGCTTTTTGGCACAGAAGAGCAAAAGCAACGTATGCTTCCACCGACGATACAGGGGAAAGATATTTCCTGCTTTGGCGTTACCGAACCTAACGCTGGACTCGACACGACTAATCTGCAGGTACGTGCGATCAAAGAAGGCGACGGCTATGTCATTCACGGTCAGAAACATTGGTCTTCTATGGCACAAAGAGCTAACAAAGTTCTTCTTTTAGCCCGGACTACCCCACGAGATGAAGTCAAGAAGAAGACTGATGGACTGTCTCTTTTTTATACAGATCTAAACCGAGACTACGTCGAAATTCAAGAAATCGAGAAAATGGGAAGAAAGGCGGTGGATTCAAACGCTGTCTTCTACGATGGGATGCCTGTTCCTCAAGAAGACTTAATTGGAGAGGAAGGAAAAGGGTTCCGCTACATCTTGCATGGGCTGAATCCAGAACGAATTCTACTCGCTGCAGAAGCAGTAGGTCTTGGAAGAGCTGCGCTCAAAAGAGCTGTAGATTATGCTAAAGAAAGGGTTGTTTTCGGTAGCCCGATTGGCAGCAACCAAGGGATCCAGCATCCACTCGCAAAGAACTGGATGGAGTTGGAAGCTGCAAACCTAATGACGTTTACTGCTGCTGCAAAATATGATGCGAAGGAAGAATGTGGCGCTGAAGCTAATACAGCTAAATATCTTGCCGCAGAAGCAGGCTACAGTGCGTGCGAGCAAGCAATTTTGACGCACGGTGGTATGGGTTATGCGAAAGAATATCATGTAGAACGGTATTTGCGAGAGATGATGATCCCTCGCATAGCTCCGGTTAGCCGAGAGATGATATTTAATTTCATTGGCGAGAAAGTCTTAGGCTTACCTCGTTCCTTTTAGTCTTTAAAACTTATTGAGGAGAAAGCAAATGCGTTTTGGTGTTATGCAAGATTTTCGGAACCCTATTAGATGGAGACGTCCATTTCCTGATTTTTATAAGCAAATTTTGACGCAAATTCAAAGATGTGAAGATGCCGGATACGACAATATTTGGCTCACAGAACATCATTTCACAGATGATGCTTATAACCCCTCATTGATGACTACTGCAGCAGCTGTTGCGATGAAGACAACCACTATTAGAATTGGAACTTTCATAGTCATACTTCCGTATCAGCACCCTGTACTAATGGCAGAACAAGTAGCCAATGTAGATATTTTATCCGATGGGAGGTTTGACTTAGGGGTAGGCCAAGGTTATTCCCATTACGAATTCGACGCATTTTGTATGAACCGCAGTGAGCGTGGCCAAAGAACCCGCGAAGGGATTCAGCTAATAGAACGTTTATTTAAAGATGAGAAGGTCACGTTTGACGGGAAGTACACTCAAGTAAAAGATATGCGCCTCTCTCCAAAGCCAGTCCAAGAACCTGTCCCAATTTGGATAGGCGCACGCGGACCAAAAGCGATTACAAAAGCAGCAGAAATGGGATATCACCTGATGGCTACTCTAGGCCCTGATCCGGCACCGATTTACTTGGAAACTTTGCAAAAATCAGGCAAGAACATTGAAGATTTTAAAATTGCGCAACTAAGAATGGTTTACTGTGCAGAGACTGAAGACCAGGCGTGGGCTGAATGCCAAGATCACTTATTTCACATGTTGGAATTTTATCAAGACATTCTTTCCGAAGCGGCTGATGCTGAGGGCGATGATGCACCTCTACCCGTTCAGAAACCATCAGACATGCGCGATTCGGTTCTGGCTGAGCACTTCATGATTGGAACACCAGATCAAATTGCTCACAAAATAGAGCGTTTTTCTCAAGATTTCCACTGTACAGATTTCATTTTGGACAGCCAGTTTCCTGGCCTCGATCCGAGTCTGGGAACCCGTGCATTGGAGCTTTTTGCTAAGGAAGTAATGCCTCAATTCCAGGGCAAATAAGCCCCGAAATTGAGCCATATAAGCGTCGCCTAACGTCTTATTAGGCGGCGGCCATACCATCAATAATAGCAGCGTACAGACCTTCTAATGCTCCCTGCACTTCCTCTTCAGGAGCTCCGCCTGTTGCACTCCAGTTACTGCCCCATGATATATGAGTGCCGCCGTCTTTCGTGTCCGCTAGCGTTACTATTGCCACATAATTCTCAACAGGTAAAGCATCGTTTTCAATGATTGAGTACCCAAAAACTGACTCATCATGAGCAATGTCCATTCGCTCAACGACCGTCCCGCTTCCGTCGGCAAGCGCAATAGTTCTAACTGCCCCCACTCCTTCGCCAATACTTTCACAAGAGCCGATTGCGTCTGGCAGAATTTTCTTTATCCCGCCAAAATCGTAAAGAGACGCGAACACCTCACTCCGAGAAGTTGATATATTTCTTTCCACTAATGCATCATAAGCCATGATTAGGCCTCCCAAATTAATTTAAATTTTGCGTATTCTATTTATTAGAATAATCAGATGTTAGCGAGTTAATACCCCACCGTCGAGAGCTAGTGTGCATAGCGTAGTAATTTAAGTGAGAAGCTTCACTATAATTGATGAGACTCAATCTACCTGCTAATCACCTGCAGGCGGATCAGCAAGCAGCTAAACTAGATCATACTCTCTGCATCAGAATATTGGCGAGTAAAATCGAGTATTTTGGGTGCAATAGCTTGTCTCCATCTCTCACCGTTAAACAACCCGTAGTGTCCTGCTTCCGGATCGGTATATTGGGCATGCAAATTTTTAGGCAGATTAGTGCATAAATCGTGCGCAGCATGAGTTTGTCCAATACCTGATATGTCATCTTGCCGTCCTTCTATCGTTAAAAGAGCAGTTTTCTGTATACAGGACGGATCGACTTTTCTCCCCCTGTGAAGCATTATCCCCTTGGCAAGATGATGCTCCTGAAAGACTTTTTTTAATGTATCAAGATAGTATTCTGCAGGAAGGTCCATTACAGACAAATATTCATCGTAAAACTTTCGATGAGCGGCTACAGGCTCCAGATCTTCATTGAGTAAATTCACCCATTGCGACCAATAGGCAGCTATATGTTTGTCAATGTTCATACCCATAAAACCTCCTAACTGGAGAAACCCAGGATAAACCATCCTTGATGCCCCTTTCTGAGAAGCAGGTACGGTCACCAGGGCATTTTCCTCAAACCAGGATAACGAGCGAGATTGAGCAAAGCGATTGGGCGCGGTAGGACTTTGGCGAGTATCAATTGGACATCCAATAAGAGTAAGTGTTTTAGGCTGACACGGGCTATTATCCTCGGCCAAGAGACTCACTGCAGCCACCACGGAAGGCCCTGGCTGGCACACGCTTACAATATGCAAATTTTCGCCCAACAGCTCTGTAAAATCGCGTATATAATCCACGTAGTTATCGAGATTAAACGGCCCTTCATCTGCAGAGATATCTCGCGCGTTCTTCCAGTCTGTTACGTAGACATCGAAATTCTGTACAAGCGTTTCAACCGTCCCTCGAGCTAAAGTGGCAAAATGACCCGATAGCGGTGCCACAACTAGCATTTTTGGCAATTTATTTTCAGATGCTTCGCTGGAGCCAGAGAAGTGGATTAGATCACAGAATACTTTACTGTCAATAATTGCTTCTTGGAAAAAGCTTTGCGCGTGCGTATCGGACACATCACGCACCTGCCAGTGGGGTTTGGAGTAACTGAGAGTGCAGTCTCCGACAAAATCCGCGAGCACTGCTGAAGATTTTACAAGATAATCATTCCGCCATGGGTTTGCCGGATCGTTCATTATGGAGACTGCCATCTCTGAAAAAGACTTCATTGAGGCCGCTGACGCCCGAATAGCTTCATGCCATTGATACAACAAATTAGCTCTCCAAAATAAATTCTGTTGAATAGATTATATTGCACTGCAGCATAACTGATGAGCGACACTCCTATCAAGCCCCAATAGAGTTGAAAGGACTGTCGTCAGCTTTAATTTATAGTATTGTGTGACCACGAGGGGGAGCAGACTATGACTATTAAACGACTCGATCATTATTTTATTTATTCTAAAAGCTTAGATAGGACTGCAGATTTTTACTCGAATATTTTAGGCCTTGAATTGGGACCTAGACCAAATTTTGACTTTGCTGGAAGCTGGTTTTATTTAGATGGTGTCCCAGTAGTACATGCTGGGACAGCCGAATTTGCAGGAGGTTACCCCGATAATGAGGTCAAAGATAAATCGAACCTGAAAAATGGCACTGGGAGACTCGATCATATCGCATTTAGAGCGGATAATATTCAAGAATTTCAAGATAGATTAACAAAAGCCGAAATTGACTTTCACATGCAAGAAGTGAAGGACTTTAATTTAACTCAATTATTTGTTAAGGACCCTGATGGTTTAACTATTGAGTTGAATTTTTTCGATAACGAACAAACTGCGGACAGCTTGAAAACAGAAACAATATAGAAAATACTAGTTCAAAGAACAAAGCCCATAAGGACAATAATATGCACGTTGGCATGAGTACAATTTTCCAGAACCCTAATTCATTAGATGATCGCAGCGTTTACCGCAACGAGTTACGGTTAGCCGAAATGGCAGAACCTCTAGGCTTTGAGTCTGTGTGGGGTGTTGAGCACCACTTTACAGACTACACCATGTGCCCAGATCCTCTTCAATTTTTAACTTATATGGCGGGTCGCACAAAAAAAGTCAAACTTGGAACTATGGTTGTTGTTTTGCCCTGGCATGATCCAATGCGTGTTGCAGAGCAAATTTCTATGCTGGACAACATCTCTGATGGGAGGGCCATACTGGGCCTAGGACGAGGGGCCGGGCGAGTAGAATTTGATGCTTTTCGTCAAGATATGGCTGATTCTCGTCCGAGGTTTGTAGAAAGTGCAGAGTGTGTGCTGTCTGGGTTAGAAAACGGTTTTTGCGAATACCAAGGCAAATTCATAAATCAACCTAAAGCACTTATCCGGCCTGCGCCATTTAAATCCTTTAAGGGTCGCACCTATGCCGCTGCGGTGTCACCTGAATCAGTAGAAATTATGGCGAAACTCGGAATAGGCCTACTAGTCATCCCTCAAAAGCCATGGGAGCAGGTAGAAAAAGAAATCGCTGACTATAACGAGGCATTTGTGCGTCTAAATGGTGAAAAGCCTCCCGCCCCTATCATGGCGGGTTGGACTATGTGTAACCCAGATAAAGACGCCGCCTATAAAATGGCTAAGCAATATATCGGGGGATATTGGCAGACAGTACTCGACCACTACAACTTCGATACAGGTCATCTCAAAGGTCAAAAAGGTTACGAGTATTATGGGAAATTCGCCGATGCCATGGACAAATCTGGAGTAGATGCAGCCATTGAATTTTTCATGGGTCTACAGACTTGGGGCACTCCAGACGAGTGCTATGAGACTATCGTAGGGAATGCTCGAAGAATTGGGGCTGAAGCATACATTGGGATCTTTAGTTATGCGGGCATGCCCTGGAGCGAAGCTGAACGAAACCTAAAATGTTTTGCGACTGAAGTTATGCCAAGACTTCAAAAACGAGAAATGTCTGGAAATGTCTCTTGGGCTGCGTAGTATTGAAGTGCTGCTAAATTTTACAGCTGGAAGATTCCTGAGAGCATTATGCAGTGCCTTTCTCGTATGTTATCCGTTGTCGCATACAAACGCTGCTGATTACGTGCATGATACAGAGGAATTGAATGAAATCAGCCCTCGACCTGGGCTAATAATTAATGACACTAATCTCCAGAAGTACCAACATTTATTAGACCCTGATTTCAAGACATTCATTAAGAGTAAGTCTCTAACGTTAACAGTTGGCGAGCCTACAGCTTTCAATCCGCACGAAGCTTTCTTGCGTTCTATCCACCAACAGGGTGTTGAACCTTATTTGCCGGAAACACCGGGGACAATAGCTGATTTTCAGCAAGGCCTTCCTTTTAGTGGAGAACTCGAGACAAACGACCCTGATGCAGGACTTAAATTAGCTTGGAATATGCGCTACGCCTATCAAGGGGATAATGGAAAGATCCCAGAGATGCATTGGACTCTGAGGGATTGGCGGAGCGAAAAAGTTGAGTTCAAGATGACATTCAAAGCCAAACTTATGCGTTTCATGTATAGACATGTCTTAGAACCAACGCCATCTATCATGAATAATGCTCAGGATGCATATGGAGCGTTCAGGCTCGAGGCTATTGATGCGGGGAGTTATGATGGAACGCAGGCCCTTGTGTTCGCCAATAGAGATGAATCCAAACCTCTTAATGGCTGGGTATATATTCCGCAACTCGGACGAACTCAAACTCTCGCTTCATTTTCGCGAGAGGAATCGATGTTCGGCAGTGATATATTACCTAGCGACTTCATGGGCTATACAGCTAGTTTGACGGCGATGAAGTGGAAGTACAAAGGGCGTACTTTTGCTCTCCTCCCAATGTATCGACATGACCGCGCGATTACATCTGACCTGAAAGCGAGAAAAGCTGATTACTGGCACACCGATTTTCATGGCCGTGCAGGGTGTTTCCCAAAAGTCAGTTGGCAACTAAGAGAAACGTATATTCTAGAAGGCACTGCAGCTATCGAATCTGCGTCGGTATCAAAACGGGTCCTTTATGTCGATGCGCAAACTCACTTGCCCATATTATGGAAAATGTATGATTCAAATAACTCACTTTGGAAGTTCGCAATTAATGCATATGCGCACCCGACCTCACATGTTACGCATAATAACAATACTGGGGCTCCTATCCTAACCGCCTTCTCGACAATCGATATCCAAACCAATCGATGTACAACGATACAGGCATTAACTCTAATCAATGTTGACGACATAAGTGTCAAAGACTTTGATGCGGGGGACATGCAAAGTGCGACCGGCAGAGATTATAAACGGCGTGGTAGATAGGCTCTGTAGGTTACGTTGATTATCAGTGTTTAGATAAAGGGGAATAACAATATGAAATTTAGCTTGACCGTTCAAACCAGAATTACCGACTGGCATTTTATAAAATATCTAGAAGATCTGGGATACGATGCAGCGTGGGTTCCCGATACGCAAATGATGTGGTCAGACTGCTACGCGACCATGGCACTTGCCGCCCAAAATACTTCAAGAATAAAGCTTGGAACAGGCGTAGCTATTGCAGGGACCAGAATAGCTCCTACGACTGCGGCGGCGATCTCTTCAATCAACGCACTCGCGCCCGGTAGAGTCTTTCTGGGCATTGGGACAGGTCATACCGCTATGCGCGTGATGGGGCAAGACCCGATCTCGATCACAGAGTTTCGGGAATATTTGCGTGTAGTGAGAGCAATGCTCCGCGGGGAAGAAGTAGATTATACCTACAATGGAAGGACTACTTCGATCGTCTGGCAGGAGCATGGCTCAGGGTTTCGCGACATCGAGCACCCTATTCCTATTTACGTCGCCGCCAATGGACCCCGGGCGCTTAGAACGGCGGGGATGTATGGCGATGGCCTCTGCTCTATCTTTAACGAGCAAATACCTGTCCTAACCTACAATCTTGAGCAAGTTCGTAAGGGTGCGAAAATAGCGAACCGCGAACTTAACAATTACCAAACAACAACACTAACGAATGCTGTGATTCTTCGTGCAGGAGAAAAGCTAACTGACGACGCCATCGTTGAAAAAGCCGGATCTTGGGCAGTGACTGCTCTGCATTTTGTCTATGAAATTTGGCGTTACACGAAAGAGGACAACGTGGTTCCAGAGTACATGCGATCCATATGGGAAGAATACTGTGATCACGTTGATAACTTCCCACTTCCCAAAGAAAAGGCACATCAACTCATTCATGAAGGCCATTGCAGTTTTTACACTGACGGAGAAAAGAAATTCGTTACACCAGAGATGATAGAAGGCACTACTTTAGTCGGCAGCGCAGCAGAAATAGCCGAGAAAATAACTGAAGCTGGCAAACATGGGCTTACAGAAGTCAGCCTACTTCCTCCTCTCAATCACATCCGAGAAGCTGCAAAAGAATTTGCAGAAGAAGTGATCCCACTTTGCTGAGAATACCATCAAGACCACCAGCTTCTAGCAACACTAATTTACTACTTTTAGCATGCTTTTTTATTTACTAACCTACTAAAATATGCTCTTGAGCAATAATGAAATCTAATGGAGTAGTAAGGAAATTTTCCTCATCGTCACGGGTAGCCTCATACTCCTTAGACCGCGCAGATTCCCTCATGGCATCAGTATCTTTAAACCAAGTTAAAGCAAGGCCGTCGAGCTTAGGAGACCGGCCATTCAGATAGGAACTACTCTTTGCATGATTTTGAATATAGCGACTTACTTGTTTGATTGAAGCTCCTAATGGCCCGTGTATCTCACGCCAATGATACTGGAAAGTACCAACATCCATTTCATGTTTTCGACGAACGAACTCGATGTTTTTCACACCCTCAACTAAAGCAGGCCCATCTTTTATCACATGCTCGTCGACCAAAATTTGCACAGAAGATGCCAAGTCGATGAAGCGCTCTTCATCATCAGAAACCTGCTGCAGTTCTTGCGATGATTGAAGATTATAAAGAGCATCTGTATCTTCAAACCACAACTCGCTAAGGCCATCGGCTGCAGGCTGATGTCTGGAATAACCCGACCGCCTGGTATGAGACTGGACGTAGCGTTCCACGCTTGGTAAGCGGGCAACCATTGGTCCATGATGGTTCAGCCAGTAATCCTGAAATTCATCTACTTCCATTCCCGCTTTTCGCTTAAATACTGAAATGACTTTAATCACATCGAGTCCTCCCCAATAGTTTCTCCATTACCATAGCGCTTATACGGTACTTGGCTCAAGCACCATGTTAAATTACCATAACAATATATTGAATTGGTTCATGGTATAAAACCAGTAAAATACCTAAAGAAACAAAGAGCAAATAGATTAATCATGATTCTATCGACTGCTATCATATTTTTTAAAGACCGCATTGCCCCGCTGCTAGTAATTATTTTAGTGTGTTTAAACCCCTATCAATCAGCAATTGCCAGCGATGATTTATTACTAGGTGATTGGGTGCTCGACAAACCCTCAAGTGACAACCTCAAAAAGAAGCTAAAAGGGCAATTCCGACGAAGGCTACCCATATCAAAATTCAATAGGCCCATCTCCGGAGGTCGCACCCGCGGTACTGCAGGAGACGAGTCTCAAAGTAATTATTGGAGGACTTTGAAGGAGGGGAAAGAACGAAAAGCAGCGAAAAACATAAAACGCGTCGGTACTGCTTATCCCCTAATATCAGCCAAAACCCTCAGCATTACTTCAAAAGTGAAAAATTATCTTTTCCTATACGACATACTTTTGCCAAGGGAAATAAAACCCAATGCGTCAGGCCGGATATACTCTGCAAAGGGGGAGGAACTTGTTGAGGATAGTATAGGGCACACATTAGCTTACTGGAAAGACCAGTCTCTCATCCTCGAAACAACAAATACTATGGGTGGAACTTATCTAGAAGTAATCACGCTACGCGCCCCAGACGAGCTTCTCTATACTATTACGTTAGACCTTCGCCTGCTGTTAGAACCCATTACTATAAAGAGGGTCTTTCGCCGTAAAAAATAGTTTTACATACTGTTAGCTAACTCATCTCTGAACTTTGGATGAGCAATACCGATAAGTTCATCTGCTCTCTCCCAAAGCGTTTTTCCTCTTAATGATGCAATTCCATACTCAGTAATGACATAGTCAACACAGTAACGTGGAGTAGTCACTACACTCCCAAATGCAAGCGATGGCACAATCTTAGAATGTTTATCTCCATTGGTAGAAGAAGGCATCGCTAAGATAGACACACCACCTTTTGATAATAGAGCAGCCTGGATGTAATCAAGGCTGCCACCGACTCCGCTCATTTGAATTGGACCAATGGTCTCGCCATTGCTTTGCCCATGGAGATCAATTTCAATAGCCGAGTTAATAGAGACAAAAGACTGCAGCTCTGCGAGCTCGAAAAAATTATGGGTCTTGGATAACGGAGCCATCTCCACACGCTCATTTAAATGACAATAGTCATAGAGCGCTTGATTGCCTGCTAACTCCCCATTAATTACTTTTGTCGAGTTTGGTGTCGCTTCCAGAAACTGCACCAAACTCTGAGAAAGCATGCCTGAAAAGAGATTAACGCCTTTTATATCTGACAAGCCTGCTAATACCCTGTCCGGTATAGCGCCCACCCCAAATTGCACCCACGCATTATCTGGCACCAAGCTCAAAACATACTCCACGATTTTTTGGTCACGCGGTCCAGCTTCACCTGTATCATAAATAGTCAGAGCCTCTGACGATTCTATGCCGTAATCTATATCCTCTAATCTGATACGAGTGTTGCCGCATGTTACAGGCATGTTAGAGTTCATCTCCGCTATAACTAATGTTGCTTCGGATACGAAATGAAGATTAGGGCCGACCGAAATCCCCAAACTGACAGTACCATCAGATTGAGGCAGAGAGGTTTGAATAACTACGGCATCGGGACTCACCGAGCCTCCTTGCCTCACCACCTGGTCCAAATCACTTAACCGGGTTGGGATAAAGGAAATCTTCGTCTTGTCATTTTCTTTAAACAAGCTTCTCAACTTGGGCGCTGCCTGCCAAGTTTTGTAATGAAAATTCGTTCCCAGACCTTCGTCTAAAAACCGATAGTCTCCTAGAGATAGTCCTGAGCATACAGTCAAAGTAGAGAACCTCTCAATTTCCTTGGAAAAAGCCTCATAAAATCTGACTGGGTTAGCACACGACCCGGGTAATACCAGATGAGAACCATCATTAATTTGGGCTACAGCTTCTTGAGGTTCAACGATTTTAACCATTTTACTTACCTACACCTTCGAATTTCTAATATCAGAGCCTGAGCATAACGCGAATTGACAAAAAAAAGCTCCTAGAAAGAAAGCTCACTAAATGTTATAAAACCGCCTCATATTGATATTACTTCGGTACAAAGAACATAAACAATTGTTAGGAAAGTTTAAATGATATTTGGTGTAGAGCCTCTGATTTTTTGGGGCTGGTTATTTCTAGCGTTATATATAAGCATGATGATTATTTTCGGCCTGGTCGGTATGAGACGAGTTAAAGGCAGTGACGATTTTGCTACTGCACGTGGTAGCTATGGCCCGGTTTTTCTAGCATTTGCAATGACTGCGACAGCGGCTAGTGGCGCAACTTTCTTAGGCTTGCCTGGACTGGCGTATAAAAGCGGTTTCTCAGTCTTATGGTACGCCGTTGCTTATCCGTTAGGCCTCTATATCGGCGTAGCAATCTGTCTGGTCGCAGTGCGCAGAGCTGGCTCTTCATTCGGCAGCAGATCGATCCCTGAATTCCTGGGCGATCGTTTTAATTCAGATGCTTTGAGGCTACTAGCAGCGTGCTTCTCAATGCTACTTATGGTCTATCTAGCCGGTCAACTGTTAGCCGGCGCGGTGATGTTTACACAAATGCTAGGTTTAGAAACGCTGCAAGCTCTAATCATTACGGCTATTGTCCTTATGTTCTATATCGCATTAGGCGGAGCCCATGCGGATATCCTTACGGACGGAATTCAAGGGGCACTGATGTTAGTATTAGCCTGTGCAGTGCTTGGAATGTTTCTCATCGGTTATAAAGTAGATGGTGGGTTTTCCGGAATGGTGATGGAGCTCAACACCTTGGACCCTACCGGGGGGCTCACATCATCTCTGTCTCTTACCAATCCGATTTTTAATTCCACTTGGGATATTTTTGCTATCTTCTTCGCTCATCTCCCTCTAGGGCTTTTGCCCCATGTAGGAAACAAACTGTGGGCGCTCAAAAACGATGCAGATCAGAAAAAATTTATCACAATAGCATTTATATTTGGCATGATCCTTCCTGCTATTACCTGCGGTGGAATTCTAGCTCGTGCAATATTAGGTGATGCTCTTTTGTTGGAAGGAGCCAACCCTAACCACGCGATTCCAGAACTCTTTATTGCGACGCTACCTGCCTGGGTCGCCGCGCTCATTTGCTCGGGAGTTCTTGCAGCAGTTATGTCTACCGCCGATGGCTTAGTAGTATCTACCGCTCAAATATTTGCTAACGATATTTTCAGGCGAACTATTGCACCGAAATATATGCAGAAGACGTCAGATGCCCGCATCGATAAAATTGGTCTATATATCAGCCGCATAGCTACAGTCTTAGTGCTAATAGTCGCCATATGGATCGCGTGGTCAACACGGGAAATGAACGTGGCGCTTCTAGTTTGGATAGGTATCGGGGGTATGATGGCAGCAACTGCTGCGCCGATGTTTCTGGGCGTTTTATGGAAAGGCGCGACACGTGTTGGAGCCCTGAGTGGATTTGTTGCAGGTGGGCTAGTTTTTTCTCTCATGCACGGGGTAGGATTTGACGCATCTTGGTTGGGGAATGGTCATCTAGAAATAGTCGGAACTTTTTTAGAAGAGCAAAAAATCAATCCTTTTGCCTGCGCCACCATCGGAGGTCTGTGCTCAATAGTTACAATGTATCTGGTATCACAGGTGACCGAAAAGCCAAGTGAAGAACATATTAAACGTGTATTTGGAGAGTCATAAAAATGTCTACTTTACTACTGGATAGATCTATTATTATTACTGGAGGCAGCACCGGAATTGGACGAGCAACTGCGTTACGATGCGCAGAAGAAGGTGCGCTAGTTACTATTGCTGATGTAAATGACGACGCGGGAAATGAAGTCGTTGAAATGATCGCAGCTAAGGGCATCGAGGCACAATATTGCAATACCAACGTCACTAAGGCAGCCGACGTAAAAAATATGGTCGCCCAAGCTATTCAAAAATTTGGCAAACTCGACGGAGCCTTTAATAACGCAGGTATAGAAGGCAACTTCACCAGTATTACTAAAATGACGGAAGAAGAGTATGACCGGACCGTTGATGTCGATATGAAAGGTGTCTGGCTTTGCTTGAAATACCAAATTGAGGCACTGCTTAAGCAAGAATCGCCTGGCTCTATTGTCAGCACCGCCTCAGTCGCTGGACTCGTAGGTACAAGGGGAGGTAGTGCCTATTGCGGCGCAAAGCATGCTGTTATTGGAATCACTAAGTCCGCGGCACTTGAGTGCGCCCGAAAAGCTATACGCATCAATGCTGTCTGCCCAGGCGTGATACAAACCCCGATGGTTGATCGAATGACTAGTGGAACCGGAATTACGCCTCAGGCTTTGATAGAACAAGAACCTATGGCCAGACTAGGAACTCCAAATGAGATCGGAGAAGCTGTAATTTGGCTGCTATCCGACCTGTCGTCTTTCGTAACCGGTATGGCAATGCCCGTAGACGGCGGCTATACGGCTCTATAGCTGTCTAAGGAACACTACTTCAGCTCTTATAGGATATGCGTTCCCTGCTGGGAAGGCGCATCCAAGATGGGTCTATTAACTCGTAGAAGCTAGTTTCTGTTTTTCAAGTTCTCTGAGCTCACGTCGCATAATCTTTCCTGTTGTTGTCATAGGCAGACTTTCAACAAACTCAATCATTCTAGGTACTTCATGTTTCGCAAGACGACTCCTGACGAATTCTTTTAATTCATCCTCTAGGTTTTGTGTACCCTGAACTCCCTCTTTCAGAATAAGAAACACTTTGATGATTTCTGTTCGCACCGGATCAGGAATACCAATCGCAGCAGCCATTTGTATCGCCTCATGCTTCAGCAACGCATCTTCTATTTCACTAGGGCCAATGCGATAACCCGAGCTAGTAATAACATCATCCCCTCTGCCATGAAACCAAAAATAACCATCTTCATCCATATGTCCTACGTCACCAGTAATCAGCATATCACCGATAAATTTCTCTTTAGTGGCTTCTGGCTTATTTAAATATTCCAAAAGCATAACGGGGTGAGGTCTTTGACAAGCAATATGTCCTTCCTGTCCGCAAGGAACCTCCGTCCCACTATCGTCTATAATTTTCACCACACTACCTGGTGTCGGTTTACCTAAAGATCCTGGCTTGATCGGAAAAACATTACCGTTGTTTCCAAGAATTACGTTACATTCCGTTTGGCCAAATCCTTCATTAATCGCTAAATTTAATTCATCCTGCGCCCATTCGAGCAAACCAGCTCCTACGGCTTCTCCTCCGGACAACACAGATCTTAATTTCAGTGTGTGGCGACTTAAAGGCTTTTCAATTTGTCTCATCAGTTTGAGCATTGTTGGAGTAAGTAATGCAAGAGTAACTTCGTGTTCTGCTAGAATTCTATACGCATCTTCGGCATCAAAACCCTTCATAGCCGTAGCTACAACCTTACAACCATGAAACCAGCCGGGCATCAACACATCCATTAGACCTGCCATCCAAGCCCAATCAGCGGGCGACCATAGCGCGTCGGCATCTTGAGGGAAGAAATCGTAAATAAACTCTAAACTAGGCATGTGCCCTAACATCATCCGATGTGGTTGGACAGATCCTTTAGGCTGACCTGTTGTACCAGAGGTATAGCTAATCCAAGCGATATCTTCCGCAGCAGTCTTAGCGTTTTCAAATACTTCAGGCGCATTCCCAATACTGTTCCAGAAGTTCAGTGCTCCATCAGCATCCCCATCCACTAGAATAATTTTTTCTAGCTTAGGACACTGACTCCGCAGGCTATTCACTTTCTCAAAATTAGCTAAATCAGTAATCACCGCTTTTGCACCGCAGTCATTCAGTCTATATGCGACCGCATCCCCTGCAAAAAGCACTGAGCAGGGCCCTGATACCATCCCGGCCTTCCAGCAGGCAACATGGGATATCGCGCACTCTGGATTTTGAGCTAATAACAAAGTGACACGATCGCCTTTTGAAAATCCCCAGCTTTGAAAAGTATTTGCCAGCTGATTAGCATATTTTTTTACGTCGTCAAAAGTATAAATAGAAGTCTCTTTGGCTTCATTCTCATACGCTAGAGCAATCCTGCCCGATCCATCTGCCCATCTATCGCATACGTCGTCAGCGATATTGTATTGCTCGGGAATGTCCCATTTAAAATTCGCATAGATCTCTTCGTAGGTTTTACCTGGCTTAAGTAAGCTAGTCATACCTTATTTCTCCCTCTTTTCAGTTCGTAGTTTTGCATTTGCCGGATCCTAAACTTAAAGTTTAGAGGTATGTCCACGCGCAAGGCTTAGTTAATTTGTCCCTCGTAAAGATAGCATGTGCTGTGTGATTTGAGGAAGAATAATTTACGGCTTTCGTGAATAATGAATATTATTTTTATTATTCATTACTAGGTGTATACTGACGTCATGGTATTAACTAAGCAACATTCCGCTACACAAAAGACGATATTAGCGGCTGCATTAAAACGAGTGGCTAAGTTCGGCTACACTAAAACCACTATGTGTGAAATCGCCTCTGATGTTGAGATGTCTCCGGCAAATATCTACCGCCACTTCAAAAGCAAACAGGCTATATTAAAGTCCTGCGCCGAGCGTTTCATTGAGGAACGATTTTCTGTATTACAGCTTATTGTCGAGGATAAAAATAAAACTGCAACAAAAAAGATCAAAGACTATGTCTACACTTTGGCGCGAGTAACCCAAGAATTGACGCACGGTGAATCTCACATGCCAGAAGTAGCAAACATAGTTACTCTAGCCTACCCAGAGCTAAGAAAGGAAACAATTAAACGGCACCAAGATATAATTAATACTATCCTTCTCCAAGGAGTCGAAAACAAGGAGTTCAAACAACATCCATCTCCCTCCACGATTGCAGCTTTTCATATAATGTTAACCGCGTTCGAGTATCCGTTTCTATGCCATCTATACTCGAAAATTGAGTTTGAGAACCATGCTAAAGAAGTAGCCAAAGTCCTGATAGACGCTTTGAAATAAAAGTTTATGTTATCGAGCCGTATGGGCAGTAGTGATTTTTCGTCTGCTCTGAGTCTCCTAGAACACACCGGTTTATACTAAGGAATATTGAATGAAAAATTTTGAAGCGCGGTTTGCTGAAATAATACTTAACAATCGGATTATTGTGATTTTCTTATCGTTACTGGTAGTAGGTCTATTAGGCACCGGTACAAGCAAGCTATATATGGATGGTAGTAATGAAGCTTTTTTCAGTGATGACAATCCAGAATTATTAGCATTTCACAAACTAGAGAACACATATACAAAGCATGACAACGTCATTATTGTTCTGGCGCCTAAAGACGGGAATGTATTTACTAGAAGCACACTGTCGGCAATTGAAAACCTGACCGCAGCCTCTTGGCAAATGCCCTATTCCTCCAGAGTCGACTCTATAACCAACTTTCAATATACAGAAGCGGTTGAGGATGACCTAATAGTCCGTGATATGGTCACCGACGCTAGTTCTTTGTCAGATGATGAAGTACAAAAAGTCAAGCAAGCAGTCCTAAGCGAACCAATACTGTTCAAACAGCTCATTTCTGAGAAAGGACACGTTACAGGCATAAATGTGACGTTGCAGATCGCCCCTCTGGAAAGGACTGTAGCCACCGCCGAAATAGCTGAGTACACGAGAGCGATGAAAGCCGACTTGAAAGCGTCTAATCCAAATATTGACGTATATTTAAGCGGAATGGTCATGATGGATGATGCATTCAACACTAGTGCAATAAACGACGTGTCTAAACTTTTACCATTTAGTTTTGCTTGCATGATGATCTTATTAGCTGTACTGGTCGGTCGTTTTTTTGGGACACTTGTCACGTTTCTAGTTATTCTTTTTTCTATTATCGCCGCTATGGGAGTCGGCGGGATGTTGGGCTATCCTCTAACCGGCGTCAGCTCTTCAACCCCTATCATTATCCTGACTGTAGCCATCGCTAACTGTGTTCATGTGCTCACGACATATGCCCAGTCATTAAAAGAAGGCCAAAGTAAAAAAGAGGCCATGGCGAATAGCCTTAAAATAAACTTACAACCTGTTTTTCTTGCGAGCGCAACAACAGCAATCGGGTTTCTAACAATGAATTTCTCTGAAGTCCCTCCCTTTAACCACCTCGGAACACTAGTAGCTATTGGAGTCTTACTTTCTTTCGCTCTGTCTATAACTTTTTTACCAGCCTTAGTCACTTTGCTGCCAAAAAGTCGCGCTAAATTCAAGGAGAGTGATGGGAAAACTTTACTCGCTATCGCAGATTTTGTCATCAGAAAACGCCGTGCTTGTCTTTGGGGAATGACTTTGATTACAGTCTTTCTAATAGCCAATTTACCTAGGAACGAGCTCAATGACATTTTCGTTCATTATTTCTCCGAATCAATAGATTTTAGGACCGACACAGATTTTATGGTCGAAAATCTAACTGGCGTCTATACGCTGAACTGGTCTTTGGAGTCTAAGGGGTCAGGGGGTATAAGCGAGCCTGGATTTCTCCAAGATACAGAAAATTTTTCGCTATGGCTAGAGCAACAACCCGAAACAATCCATGTTTCTCGGTTCACGGAGATAATGAAGCGGCTCAACAAGAATATGCATGGCGATGATGATGCGTACTACAAGCTGCCTGATAATAGAGATCTGGCGGCACAGTACCTCCTTCTATATGAAATGTCCTTACCATATGGGCTTGATCTAAATAATCAAATAAACGTTGACAAATCGTCCACCAAAATAAGAGCCACGACACAGACGATCTCCAGTAAAAAGGTCATAGCACTCGACAAAAAAGCAAAAGCGTGGATAAGAGAAAACACTAGCTATGTGACTAGAGTCGACAGCGCGAGCACCGTTCTGATGTTCTCTCATATTGGGCAACGAAATATCAAAACGATGTTAATAGGTACGGTAATTGCACTTGTTCTAATATCAGTCATTTTAATGTTGGCTCTTCGATCATTGAAACTAGGGGCATTAAGCCTAATCCCTAATCTTATTCCAGCTGCTGCTGGATTCGGCGTATGGGGTATTCTAGTCGGTCAGGTTGGCCTGTCATTATCTGTAGTTACCGGCATGACCTTCGGGATCGTCATTGACTACACCGTACACTTTATGTCGAAATATCTCAGAGCGCGTCGCGAAGATGACCTCAGCCCTGAAAATGCCATCAGGTATGCGTTCAAAAATGTGGGTCAGGCTCTTGTCATAACAACTATAATATTGGTGATAGGGTTCGGTGTACTCGGTACTTCTGTGTTTGCATTTAACGCAACTATGGGTCAGGTTACTGCCATCATTATATCTATAGCGCTGGCAGCTGTGCTCTTCCTTCTTCCACCTCTTCTGCTTAAAATCGAGGGTAAATAATAATGCGATCTTTAATGTTTTTAATACTGACTTTGGTAACGGCTCTAGTAGTCGCTGAAACTCCGGCTGAAAAAGGACTTGCAATAGCAATAGAAGCTGACAAACGCGACACAGGTTGGGTGGACTTTAAAGCCAAGATGAAGATGACACTGAGGAACAAGCAAGGTCAAGAAAGTACGAGAACCATAAAATTGTCCAGTCAGGAAGTTCTAAACGATGGTGACAAAAGTCTCTCTATTTTTTCCTCCCCAAGAGATATTAAAGGAACGGCCTTCTTAAGTTACACTCACGCACTTAAGCCCGACGATCAATGGCTGTTTTTACCCGCTTTAAAGCGGGTAAAACGTATCGCATCGGCCAACAAGTCTGGACCCTTTGTTGGTAGCGAGTTCGCCTACGAAGATCTTACTTCACAAGAAGTAGAAAAATATACTTACAACTGGCTACGAGACGAGAACATTAATGGTAAAACGTTTTTTGTTGTTGAAGCGATTCCGGCCTATGCTAACTCTGGATATGCGCGTCAAGAAGTATGGATTGATAGTGAAATGTATCAACCGGTAAAAATTGTATTCTTTGACCGTAAAAATAGTTTATTAAAAACTCTAGAAAGCTCTGATTGGAACCAATACCTGGGCAAATACTGGCGGCCAAGCCGCATGTACATGCAGAATCATCAGACTTCGAAAAGTACAGAACTGACGTGGTCAGATTATTCATTTAAAGTTGGGTTAACGGACAGAGATTTTGATCAAAGTACATTAAAGCGGGCGCGGTAGCATAAGGATTCTAATTAACATAGGCTAACCGCATGCTAATTTACCGAATTAAAAGCTATACCTCTCAGAATGGGACCAAGCTTGATGTTGACCTCGCATATCAGACCTATGGCAGTCTCAGCAAAGAAAAAGACAACGCGATTCTAATCCCTACTTTTTTTGGAGGGAAACACACTGACACCGAGTATATGCTTGCTGATGGGAGAGCACTCGACATCAAGAGATACTTTGTTGTGGTCGTTAATATGCTGGGCAATGGGTTTTCTTCATCCCCAAGTAATACCCCGTCCCCCTATGCAGGTAAGAGCTTCCCTTTATTCACGCTATATGACAATGTCATGTGCCAACACCAACTAGTGACGAAGGCTCTGGGTATCAAAGAGCTTAGGCTAGTCACCGGATTTTCTATGGGGGCTCAGCAGACTTTCCAGTGGGGAGCGCTGTTCCCAAATATGGTTAAAGCAATTGCCCCTATCTGCGGTGCAGCAAGAATAGCGGACCATAATAAAGTATTCATTGAGAGCGCAATTGGCGTGCTTAAGATAGCCCCTGACTTCAAAGCAGGAAATTATAAAAATCCTCCATTAGACGCATTGAACGCATTTGGTCACGTCTACTCAGCTTGGCTTTTCTCACAAGACTTCTTTCGCGAACGCCTCTACAAAGAGATAAAACTTGAGACAGCAGCCGATGTTGTTAAATTCACCCAAAATTATTTTAAACAAAGTGATGCAAATGATCTCGTTGCAATGGCAAACACATGGGCCAATGCTGACATTAGTGCAAACATTCGCTTCAACAATGACTTTGATGCCGCTCTACGTGCGATAACTTGTAAGGCCATCGTGCTACCGGGAGCAACAGATCTTTACTTTCGAGTGGCTGACAGCGTATACGAAGTTGATAAAATGTCCGCTGCAGAATTAAGGCCAATCCCTTCGAACTGGGGCCATGCTGCTGGCTTTGGTGCAAGCAGTGCAGATAATATTTTCATAGACAAAGCTCTTACGGAACTATTAGCATAAGCACCGCAACTTCAATAACGGGCTATAGTATAAAAACCATGAGAGTCTCATAAAGTTAATGAAAAACAAGATCCATATAGACGACACGAAAGAAACGCAGGAAATTACTTTACCGGAGGATCTTGGTTTTGGCCGGGTTTTCACGGACAGGATGTTCACACAAAAGTATAATGCCCAAGACGGATGGCACAACCCTTGCGTCAGTACATACGCCCCCATCTCTTTAGACCCAGCAGCGACTGTCTATCATAATGGACAAATGGTCTTCGATGGCACTAAGGCCTACCTGCGACCAGATGGAGACATTAATTTGTTTCGTCCCGAACTCAACGTAGAAAGATTCAACCTATCAGCTGCGCGTATGGGTATGCCATCTGTCGATCCTGCTGTTCATCTTGAAGCTATAAAAATGCTTATAAAGCTCGAGCATCGCTGGGTCCCAAAAAAACCTGGGACAAGCTTATATATTCGACCTACGATGATCAGTACTGAAAAGACGCTGGAAGTTCGTGCAGGAAGAGAATATCTACACTTCATTATACTCACACCAGTCGCGCCATATTTCGCATCGGGTTTTAGTCCTGTCTCTGTTTATGTCTCTGACGATTATGTTAGAGCAGTCAGAGGGGGTACGGGGCAAGCTAAAACACCTGGTAATTATGCAGGTTCTATTGCTGCGACTGAGATAGCATTAGAGAAAGGGTATCAACAGGTCCTATGGCTAGATGGAGTGGAACGCAAATACATAGACGAAGTCGGTGCGATGAACATCGCATTCGTTCTAAATGGTAAAGAGATCGTGACTCCGTCACTAACTGGCGCAATACTTCACGGTATCACCAGACGGTCACTTCTGGAGCTGGCACCAGATCTTGGCTACGATATAACAGAGAGGCGAATTGAAATAAAAGAAATTATAGATGGTCTAAAAGACGGGAGTGTGACCGAAATATTTGGTATGGGGACTGGTGCAGTAATAGCTCCAGTAGGCAGAATAAGTTACAAAGATCAACCTATTATCATTAAAGATGGCCAGCCTGGTCCAGTTGCAACACATCTATATAACGAACTCACTGATATTCAGTATGGTCGAAAAATCGACCCTTACAATTGGACACAAACAATATCTGTGGCTTCTTGATTGGGTAACCTTAGGAGATGATATAACGATGACAACAGTAGCTCTAATAGAATACGCAGATGCGACTGGCGATGTACTGACGGTTTATGATGAAATCCGCCGCGCTCGTAAATCTGATTTTATTAATAATTTCTGGAAAGCATTGGCTAACAATCCTGAACAGCTCAGGCGCACGTGGGATCAATTAAAAATTGTAATGGGGCCGGGAAGCATTGACCCTCTCACTAAAGAAATGATCTATATTGCTGTATCTGTTGCCAATTCTTGCAGCTATTGCATACACTCCCATACGGTAGCCGCGCGTGCAAAAGGCATGTCTACAGATCAACATAGTGAACTTTTAGCCGTTATTGGAATGGCGAGCCACACAAATGGTTTAGTCACGGCAATGCAAGTTGCGACAGATACGGAATTTATGGTCGAATAAGTACTAGACAGTGATTTTATTCCAATTATTTAGTTAAGACGGGGACGATAAAATGGCCGACAAAGCTACCGATGGTTATGTGATGAACCAGACTATGCTCAGGATTAAAGATCCAAAGGTTTCGGTTGGTTTCTACCGAGATACTTTAGGCATGGAATTGTTAGGGCAGTTCGACTTTGAGGAAATGAAATTTTCACTGTATTTCATGGGGTATGTCTCAGATGACGAAAAGATACCCGAGGACAAATCTGAACGTGCCTCTTGGATCTTTAGTCAACCGGCTCTGGTCGAGCTGACGCACAACTGGGGCACAGAATCTGATCCCGACTTCTCTGGATACCATGATGGTAACTCCCAGCCACAAGGGTTCGGACATATAGGCATCTCAGTGCCTGACGTATATGTGGCTAGCGAAAGATTCGAGAAGCTAGGTGTAGAATTCGTGAAACGTCCAGATGACGGAAAAATGAAGGGACTTGCATTTATCAAAGACCCTGATGGGTACTGGATAGAAATCCTAAGCCCTCATGGACTTAGGAAAATAGCGGTATCTTAAGTTTCTAGGCGTTTTTTATAGTAAGTCCGCCGTCAACAGCTAGATGAGTTCCTGTAATATACTGAGAAGCAGGCAGAACAAAATTGAGAGTTCCATGTGCGACTTCTTCAGGCTCAGCATAACGCTTTAAAGCTGAGCGTCTGTTAGCGAAAACTTGCTTTGCGTCGTCAGGTATGTCCGAAGTCATCCCGGTATTTATGGGGCCTGGGCAGATGCAATTTACCGTGATCCCTCTCATTCCAAACTCGACTGCTAGTGATCGAGTTAAACCGATTACACCTGTCTTGGCAGCAGTATAGGCGGCAGCGCCTTTTGTCGCCCCCAAAGCCTCTGTTGAGGCAATGTTCACTATCCGACCTCCATCAGATGCCTCTAGATAAGGAAGACATTCTTTAACTAACATTACCTGAGACGTTAGAAGAATCTCTAAACTTTTATGCCAGCTGTCAAAAAAGTTAGGAGAATCGATTGCCTCAGGGAAAACAACTCCTGCATTGTTGATTAAGATATCTATACACCCCCACTTATCGGCCACGGACTTCACCACGCTTGCTCGTTGTTCAGCATCGCTTACATCTAGCACCCAGCCCGAGGCGCTTCCCCCAGAGTCAAGAATTTCGGTAACCACTATGTCGATTTTATTTTTGTCCAAATCTGTAACTACGACATGGGCACCTTCATCAGCAAACAGGTGAGCAGTTGCGCGCCCCATCCCACTTGCAGCGCCGGTGATAACAGCTACCTTTTTTTCTATACTGCGACTTAGCTTACTTAATCTCACTAGATGGTTACTCCTTCTATCCTTTTGGGTGGCTCGGTCTGGTCAAGTAATGTGTCCGAATTATAACCAGTAACACTGAATAATAAATATCTCTCTGAAATTCATACTGTTATTTCGGCAACAGTTTTCTGAAAAACCAGAAGATGGTTATTTGCGGGCATTTCAATATCATGACGAAGAATGAGATTTTGATTTACAGCTGATATAACTAGCGCCTCAAAGCTCCGTATCCCTAAGCCTTGTCCACGCTCCCCAAGCCATCTATCAAGCTGGCGATTTCCTTCACTCACTAGCTGTTTTTCGTAGTGAAAGGGCCCATAAAGACAGAAAATTCCATCTTTTTTTAATGTTCGGTAAGCGCCAGAAAGCATTTTAAACACCGACGGCCACGGCATGAAATGCGCCGTATTAGCTGAGAAAACCACATCAAATTCGTCGACATGCCAATTGTCATCCATTACATCCAAAACAATAGGGGACCTCAAATTAGGCAACCCAGAGCCATCAACACCTTTTCGCAGGACATCTAGACTTGATGAAATTTCGCTCGGCTGCCATACGCAGTGGGGAAGACTTTCGCAAAAGAAAACAGCATGCTGGCCGGTACCAGATCCTATTTCAAGGATCAAAGACGATGAGGCGAGCATAGGTGATAGCTCTTCAAAGATCGGCAGTTTATTTTTCTCGGTAGAAGGGTTAAAAGGCCTACTCTTATCCAAAACGGCTCAACCTCACCAGAAAATATTATTAATTTGAGTATCGCCGGTTTATTTAGACGTCTCATCTAGGTTCAGTGTATATTGTAATCTTCTCGTATTACTAGAGGAACGTTAGGTGTCTCAAATAGATTGTACAAATTTAGAAAATGTACGTTCCGAACTCAACTACTTGGACTCGTCTATAACTAAACCCGAATACTTCCTCTACAAGCTTGCCTCTGGAACACAGCCACGTCCCCCCAAGCCAGACAAAAAAGTCTTACCTATATACGATCTAAGAGGACAAACGAACAATGCAACTCTCGACAACAATGGCTTTGAATTCGTAACACATCCACTCCCAATGCTGGATTATTTTGATCAGAGCGCTGTGCAAAAAGACTACTATTCCCAATGTTGCCAATACGTTGCCCAGACCATGGGCGCAAGTCATGTACATGCATTTGATCACAACATTAGAGACAAAACTCTCGCTGACCTAAAACAATCAAATGTTTTCCCTCCTGTAAGGTTTATCCACAACGATTACACAGAAAAATCTGCTCCGGTGCGTGTTAGAGAAATCATGGGAGAAAAATCTGAAAAATTAATTCAAGGTCGGTATGCTTTTGTAAACGTATGGAGACCTTTGCAAGGTCCTGTGACTGACGAGCCATTGACTGTCTGCGATGCGCAGACTATTAAACAATCCAATCTAATCCCAGCCACTTTGCGATACGAAGATCGAATCGGCAGCATTTATTCTGTATACCAAGATAAGGACCATCGATGGTTTTACCTAAGCAAGATGCAGAATGATGAGATCCTGCTGATAAAATGTTTTGACTCTGACGCAAGCGGGACTTCCCGCTATACCGCACACACTTCTTTCCGACTCCCTGATGCTGACGAGAGTGCAACTACCAGAAGAAGCATAGAGGTCCGAACAATCGCATTTTTTTCGTGATCGTTAGACCAACATAACCAATGTGAATCTCCTGCCCCAGGCTACAGAGCAGAAGATTCAGTACTATCTAGCCTAGCCTAGCCTTGCATCCCAACTTCAGCAGCCCCAGGGTGTAAGCTTTTGCTGGCCCCTTCCAGTGCTGCCATTCTTGTATACCACGCAGACAAATTTGAAAGCTCAGGGTCCAACGGCTGACCAACATCTTTAGCGAAATCCATGCAACAAAAAAGGACCATATCTGCAATGGTCATCTTGTCGCCCGCTATAAAATTGCTTCCAGACATAAGTCCATTTAACCACTGTAGTGCATCACGTGCTTTTGCTTTCAAGCCATCAGCTGCCTCTGGAATACAGAACAAGCGATCTCGAAATATTTCAATTCCATCACTATATCGAAATCCGTTATACATATGCTCGGTGATGCCTTGTTCTACTCGTCGTAACCACATCCTAGTATTAGCGCGTTCCTCTGGAGTTGAGCCTATTAATACAGGGGAAGGATTTTGTTCTTCTATGTATTCGCAAATCACGCTGGTCTCGGCAATCACTGTCCCATCATCGAGTTCAAGCGCAGGCATTTGGCCACCTGGATTTTTAGCGACATAGTCACTACCACGATTTTCTCCACCTAACAGGTCTAAATCTACATGCTCAAGCTCGATTCCTTTTTCGATCAAAAACCATCTCACCATTCTTGGGTTCGGTCCGAAAGAGTTAATAAGTTTCATTTTCTACTCCTAATATGATTATAAATAGCCCCGTATGATATTACTGCAACGGGAGAAATAATGCCCTCCCCCGCTTTTATCCAGAATAAGTTAAAGTTATGGTAACATTTGATACTCTCAATCACTGCTTAAATTACCATAATGAAGACAAATCTTATGAAGATATTGATCCTGCTGCTCTTGTCGATGCTGATGTGTGCATGTGATGATGATGCAGTCGGAAAGGAAATATCTAGCACAGCCCTCGATACTCAACGAGTTTCCTGTCCAGAAGAACTTGTAGCAACAGAACGCGGCTCTGTTGGTTTCATGAAAAACCTTGCCGAAAGTCCTGATTCCATAAAGGCTATTGCAGACAAGCAATTGAGGGCCGCATTTAGTGCAGACGCTGATGCTACCGAAAAACGCGTTCGATACCGGGTAGAACCGTTAGTCTTCATCCCTACATCGGAACAAAAATCTAGATGCTTGGTTCTAGAAAAACAGACACAAGTTCACCCATTAGAATTCGGGCCTCAATCATTTGAAAGCATATCAAAACTCAACGACTGGATTATGGACTTCTCTAGAGGACAAGGAGAAGACGGCAAGAAACTTTACGAACAATGCAACTTAAATTGCAGTCCTCGGTATACTTTTGACATTATTAAAAATTCCACAAATTTCAATGTCTCAACCTTGGTTCACTGCGGTTTAGGCAGGGATACATCTAGCGACCAGTACCAACTCTCGACCTCTATCATAACAAGTTGTGAAGTTGACTAATTACTCAATACATTGAGAAAGAGATTAAACTTTAAGACGATGAGACACTAATGACTTACCTTGTAAAATGCTGCCTTTGGCCCTTCTTACTCTTGTCTTCCATGATAATTCTAGCAGTAGGTTTTGCCAGAGGAACAGAAACCCTGTTTTTCAACCTATCCTACCTTTGGATTATTACTTGTCTACTCGCCGCTGAAAAAATTTACTGTTACCGTGGAGACTGGCGTTTACCAGATGGTCAAACTAAAGCTAACTTGGCCCATACGTTTCTGAATAAAGGACTCGTACAATTTTTTATTGTTGTCTTTTTAGCGCTAGGATGGATAGCCCCTAGAGAAGCTACCTTATTGTCGACTTGGCCAATGGCTCTCCAAATAGCTATTGGCCTTACTGCATCCGAGCTAGGTCTGTATTTTGCACATCGTCTTGCGCACGAATGGCAATATCTCTGGCGTTTTCACTCAGTACATCACAGCGTCAAGCGACTCTGGATTGTCAATACGGGCCGATTTCATTTCGTTGACTCCCTCGTTAGTATCGCTGCCAGCTTGCCCTTCCTTTTGCTGTCTGGAATTTCGACAGATGCAATTATTTGGGTAAGCGCCATAACGGCATATATTGGAATATTGACACACTGTAACGTTGATTTACGCTTTGGTCCGCTCAGCTATATCTTTAACACCCCAGAACTACATAGGTGGCACCACTCAATAGAGCCCTCTATTGGTAATGCCAACTATGGTGAAAACCTAATGCTTTGGGACCACATATTCAAAACTTTCTATCTGAAAAAAAGCGAGCACGTTGAAGTAATCGGGATCGAGGAGCACATGCCTTCGAGTTTTATTCATCAGCTAAAAATGCCGTTTCAATGGAACCACTACCAGACTTATGGCGAGAAAAACACCGCTCCAGACTGAGAGTATTTCTTCAGTCTCCACCAAGCTATTTTTTTGAATAGCTGCATGAAACGTGATTGTGATCGTAAACCGATAGCTGAAGCTACCATATGAACCGCTGCATCCATATGCTTTCGCTTATACATCCCCGCAACAATGCGATTGTACATTCCCGTACATTTCTCCCGATCATAATTCACACCGATTTCTTCTAAGGGGGCGTTTGCAGCGTGCCAGGCGTAACCGAGCTCATCATCGTTGACCTCGATCACTCTACCAATAGCTACTTTCAGACGTTGAAAGAACCCCAAGGAAGCTCGCTTTAATCCATTATCTTTAAACAAACGATAGTGCCGCGACTCATCCCGCGCTATATACGTGCAGATCTGCTTAAGCACTGGTTCTTGAGTAAAGTCTCTTATTGCTGAGTAGTATGAACAAGTACCGGCCTCTACGACACACCTCGCTATTAATTCTCCCTCGTTGGTGCCTCTTACCGACTCAGAAACGTTAAGAGGCAACTGGTACAAAGACCTAAAATGGTCCACACGAGATGAGAAATCAAAAGACGGGTCAACAAGCGCCGCCCAGCGGCCCAAGGCAGCTCCATGCTGCACTTCTTCCTCTCCCCATATATCCGCAAGCCTTTTGAACTCAGCATCATTAGGGAAAATGTTATGCAGATAAATCACATAATCTCCGCTATTCGCCTCGACAAGAGCCGCAGTCTTTACAGCGGCTAACAACTCTGGTGTGACACTTGTCAGATCCAGTTTTGACCAGTTGATATCTGACAAAAGCCATCCGCTGTCTTGATTTTCACTTTTTATAGCTGTCATATCATATACTTCACAGGCTGAGCACCGAATAGTGAAGTCGACACTATTGGCTATTAGAATTTAAATTCTCTTTGGTCATGCTATTGTAACCCCGATTGTTTATCATAAGGATTTTTTTTACAGTCACTTATAGTTTCCAGCTAGGATTTACCAAACGATGAGAAACGATGAACGTATCAAATAGCAGAGATGCCGCGCGCTCATTTTCTGTAAGCGACTATCTACCGAAGTATTTAGGTCCTTTGAGGGCTATTTTATCCTTCATCCTTGATCGTGTCTTCGGGCTCAAAGCACTAAGCCAGGTCTATTCTAAATCTAGAGGCTTGGAGCCTCAGATTTTTTGTGATGATGTACTTAAGACAGTTAAAGTAAATTTCACGGCGAGTGCAAGTTTTCGCGAGCATATCCCCAAAACAGGCGGTTGTATTGTCGTGGCCAACCACCCACACGGTCTGCTAGATGGAGTCGGGATGATCAAAGAGCTCCTGAAGCACAGAAGTGATGTCAGAGTAATGGCAAACCATTTACTCTACTGTTTTGAAGAACTTAAGCCTGTATTCATTGGAGTCGACCCTTTTGGAGGAGACAAGGCAAAGAGATTTAATGCTAAAGCAGTCATTCAATCAGTAAAATGGCTTGAAAATGGCGGACTGCTAGTCATGTTCCCAGGTGGGGAAGTGTCGAGCGTTAACTTAGTGCGCCGGCGTGTTGTCGATCCAAAATGGGATGCAGGTGTGGGCTGGCTAGTTAGAAAAACAAATAGCCCAGTGGTACCCCTTTTCATCAGCGGGCGAAACTCCTGGCTTTTCCAGACTGTGGGCTTAGTCTATGAGCGATTTCGCACATCATTATTGGTTAAAGAATTTTTAAATCATCGTGGGGCATCTATTACCGTTCACTGCGGTCCTATCATTCCAGTCAAAACACTGAAACAGCTTGATGACGACAACTATATAGCGAAACATCTTCGCACATGCACCTACCTGCTCCGAGAGAGAACCGGGTACAAAAAACCATTCCGTCTGATCCGCCAAAAAAAATCCGTTACCTTAACGGAAGCGATTCATGAAGGCTATCCTGCCCAAACGTTATCAGACGAAATTTCAATGCTACCTGTGGAACAATGTCTTGTTTCCAACACCGGTAGACTTCAAGTCTGGTATGCCGACGCTTTTCAAATACCGATGCTATTAAAAGAAATAGGCCGACTGAGAGAAATAGCATTTAGAAACGTAGGTGAAGGCACAGGTAAAACAGAAGATCTTGATCAATTTGATTCTTACTACCAACACCTATTTCTCTGGGATACAGAAGCTCAAATCATTATTGGTGGGTATAGACTTGGAGGGGCTAAGAAAATAATCGCAGAAAGAGGTCAGAAAGGTCTCTATATTTGCACGCTGTTCAAACTTGCCCCAAAACTAAAAGATGATCTAGCCTACGCATTAGAAGTTGGAAGGTCTTTTGTAAGAGAAGAACATCAAAAAAGTTATTCTTCACTAATGATGCTTTGGAAGGGGATTGGCCGATATGTAGCACTCCATCAAGACTATAGGTACCTTCTTGGGCCGGTGAGTATCAGTAATGATTACCATCCTTTATCACAACAGCTGATAGTACGTTTCCTTCAGGGAAGCAGCATGGAAGACAAAAGGTCTAGTTTGGTAAAGCCTCGGCAGGCATTTAAAATTGAGAAAAAACATTCTCGCAGAATAGATATTAACCTCTCGGATTTAGGAGCTGTCGAAAACATGCTCAGCACCTTAGAGGATCAGGATTCTGGTATACCTGTAATTCTTAGACAGTATTTAAAATTAAATGGTCAGATACTGGGGTTCAACGTTGACCCAGACTTCGGGAACTCGGTAGATTGCCTCTTATGGGTAGATCTCACCAAAACAGATGAGACGCTTCTTTGCAAGTACATGGGTACAGCTAGCGTGGAAGATTTCCTCCTAAGACATAAAAGTTTAGAAGAACCAGCATTAGAACCCAAAAGCATTACGAATTCAGAAGGGAAAGACTCCTAGCGAAGAAGCCTTTCCAATTCAGACCGACGTCTTAGTTAAGCCGCCTTCTCGCTCGCGTCTTCATCTTCCCATGATTTCAGAACAGGCATAACTTCTTTAGCAAAAAGGCTTTGACTTCGCAGAGAGGCGTCAAATGGCATACCTGCGAATCGGAAACATAACAACGCACCAGTAGTACCCATTAGTTTACGCCGCTCCTCAAACTGCCTGAGAATTTTATCTGGCGTGCCCCAAATTTGTTGGTCTAGATAAGCTTGCATCATGCCTTCTTTTCCAACTTCCCGCATGGCATCTACGGCTTCACCATAAGCCTCATAGCCCTTCGCGTTTTTGTAGTGCTCTCCCATAAGGTCATAATGATGCAGTACACTAACCAAATAGCTCGCAATATATTTGCTATTCTCTTCTGCTCGAGCAGCATCTGTATCACATACTGTCATATCGGTAAGCAGCAGTGGTTTCGGTTGACGACCATGGTGACTAACAAAAGCCTCCTTATAAAGATCAAACTCCTGCTTTTGAACCTCCATCGGCTTATAATTGAATGCCATCATTTGAGCACCCAGCTTAGCGGCTTCCTGGCCAGATTCGGGCGACATGGCAACCTGAACCAATCTATCTTTAAAACTAGTTTTAGGAGCCGGTCTAATAACTGCCCGTGGCTGATTGAAAAACTGACCTTGGTGCTCCTCCATAACTCCTTTCTCCAAAGCATCAACAATCATAGGAGCGGCCTCATCAAAACGTTCCCGAGACTCTTCCATTGGAACGCCGAATTGTTCAAATTCTTTTAAGGACAAGCCGCGACCAAGACCTAATATAGCTCTGCCACCAGATAACTGATCGAGAAGCGCTGCTTTCTCTGCCACTCTGAGAGGCTGGATATTCCAGGGGACAATACAAGCACCAGTAGCAAGTTTGATTCTTTCTGTTTTAGCGGCGACATAAGAGAGATAGACAAAGTTGTCCGGACAGAACGAATAGTCCTCAAAGTGATGTTCCACCACCCATATATGATCGTAACCCAAGTCCTCGGCAGCAAGAGACATTTTTAGCTCTTGCTCGTAGACTTCGTCGTCAGTTATTCCTGTGTAGCCCCAACTCTGCATCGCCTGTAGCATTCCTACGTCCATGCGTATATCCTCCCTTTTTCGACTATAAGTTTCGCTTCCACTAGCATAATCTAGTTACGAATGAAATGAAAAGTAAATTTCAACACTTGAATTTAGTATTAGGAGCCGATAAGAAATGTCAAACTATGATGAGATAAAAGTTACTATCTTCAAGTACTTCGACGGGGTACGTGAAGCTAGTAGAGAGCTTCTAGAAGAAGCGTTTGCTACTGATGAAGCACATATGAAAGGCTATCTAATAGGAGATGATGGGAACTACCAGTTAAATACCCGCCCAATTACAGAAGTAATTAACGATTGGGCGTCTCGCAAACCCTCTCCTCAAATGCAGGGAAAAATAATCGCCATCAACATATTTAGCGACATTGCCGCTACTGCACTATTCGATTTTAATGGAGTATACGTCGACTCTTTTCAACTGGCTAAAATTAGTGGGCAATGGAAAATTGTCAATAAATTCTACATTAGTAAATAAAACATCTCGATGAGCTGCCGCCGCCAAAAAACGTGGGCAAAAGAAAAGGGGCAATAAAGCCCCTCTTCAAAAAAAGACTCAAAGTCTTACCCTTTAAGCAGTAATATTTGATACCGTATTTTTAGTCTCGTTATCTACAACAATCGAACAGCCGAGATATTCAACAAAGGGTTTCTTGCCCCAAGCTTCTGTCATGGTTGCAAACCAAGCCTCATTATACCAAGCCTCTGCAACAGCTCGAGACTCCCATAAGTAGATCCCGCCAACTTTGGACTGATCGTCGTTCAATACATAATACTTACGCGTCAATCCTTCTAGCCCTTCGTATTTAACAGCAGTGGCAAGCATTTTCTTTTGCAAGGCCTCAATATCTGCACCCGCTTCAACATCAAATAAAACTCTTACTACAATCATTTTCTTTTCCTTAGTTACAAAACTTTAAATCAATCTCAACTACAACTTTCTCGTTGAAAGACCATTTTGTTAATCTCTTTAAACCAATAGCATTTTTGATTCCATACTGATATGGAATATATATTTATTACATAAATTGTATCTTACAATGAAATTGCACGCACTTAGATGTAAGTGAATTTTGCACTACAAACTATCCAGCGGCTTCTTATCCGCCGGTATCAGTACAACGCAAAAATCTAAACCTCTAAGCCCAAGCGTATATGCCATTCGGCAATCGACTCGTCAGGGTACTCTAGGAAAATTTGATCTTTTTCTCCTCGGGCAATGCCTACCCAGTTTGCTTTATGCGCTGTCATAAGGTGTGTTTGCTCCGGCGAAGGAGGTAATTCACTATCGATCGCAGAGGCAAAAGGGTGGATCAATTCAGGCCAAGAAGGATCCCACAACCAAAGAGCACTACCACATACTTTACAAAATCGCCTTTCTGCTGAGCTAACATGCGACACACCATCGTGGTCAATCAATTTAGCTCTATAAATTGACAAATATTCAGCACCTTCCACTTCAAGACTAGATGCTTCACCCCCTAAGTTTATGGCATAACCTCCTCCACCTGCTGTCTTTCTACATATCTCGCAGTAACAAAGATTAAAAGGATAGGTGTGCGACGATAAAAGTGTAAAACCAATCTTCTTACAATGACATGAGCCTGACAATAACATTAAGACACCTTCTAATTTTGATTAATTTTTTAAAGCTTTAGTGATGTTTCGAATCTGCGAAACCCAATCTATTACAATGTACTAATCTGCAAAATGGCGGCCAACCTCGTCTCTCTCAATCAATTCATTAACCTGCTTGCTCGCGATCTTAGACAACCGATTAGCTTCAAAACCCATCATCGAAAGACTTGTAAACACATTTGCCACTTCTCTATAAGACGAAATCAACCCGTGATCCATTTTGCATATGGACACTCCTTCAAAAACGACTCGTTTCCCAAGACATGTCTTTAATTTACTTTTATAGCTAAAAATATACCGCGCATAGCCAATCTCACCAGAACAAACAGGGTCAAACAGATCCCATATAAAACTCTCAGCATCGCGATGAAAATGGTCTGACACCATCATCGGTATTTTCGCTTTTCCGAAGGCACCATAGAAAACATCATGATAGATACCATCAGAATTGAAGCACTCGGCCGCCGCCTCGCCATCTCCAGAAACAATGGACTCTGTCATTTTTAAGAGCGCTGATGCAAATTCCATGAATATTTCTCCTCAATCCATTAAGACGCCCGAGCGTTAAATTACCGAATTTGCCACTATCAAGTATGGACAGTCTTTTTATATAAGTATAAACATCTATTTGCAATATTGAGCACCCTCACCAAGACATCTACAGCATGAGTTCTCAATCGGGACACTCCGTTTCTTAGCACCCCCCACTTAAAAATAATTCGTCCTATTACTCTCCTTGATATATGCTATTGGAAATTACCATTAACATCGCAGCAAAGCTGAAATAGGTCCGTCTAGACAAAGGGGAACAAAATGACCGCAAATTTATCCGTCGAGGATCTTCTCGACGCTTACCGAACAATGAAGACAATACGAGAATTTGAAGACAGGGTACACGTAGAGTTTGCCAAAGGAGGCATCCCAGGTTTTGTGCACCTGTATGCCGGAGAAGAGGCCTCTGCCACAGGTGTAGGCATGCACTTGAAAGAGACCGACAAGCTTGCCAGCAACCATCGTGGCCATGGCCACTGCATTGCCAAAGGTGTTGAAGTAAAAGGTATGATGGCAGAGATTTACGGGAAAAAAACTGGAACCTGCCACGGGAAAGGTGGCTCTATGCATATAGCCGACCTCGATACTGGAATGATGGGAGCTAATGGTATTGTTGGTGGAGGACCACCACTCGCTTGTGGTGCAGCCTTAGCAGCCAAGATGAAAGGTACTGAGGGAATAGCTGTTGTCTTTTGCGGAGACGGTGCTTCAAACCAAGGTACGACTTTTGAGGCTATGAATTTGGCTACTGTATGGAAGCTTCCTGTTGTTTTCGTTTTCGAGAACAACGGATATGGTGAAGCTACACCAAGCAATTATGCCGTGTCATGTAAAGATATCGCTGATCGAGCTATAGGTTTCGGCATGCCAGGAGAAATAGTAGACGGACACGATTTTTTTGCTGTACACACAGCATTCGCCAAGGCGGCTGAGAGAGCAAGGGCTGGAGAAGGTCCATCACTTTTGGAGCATAAACTGGACAGGTTTTTTGGACACTTTGAAGGTGATAATCAAAACTACAGACCCAAAGACGAGGTCAAGCGACTCAGAGAAGAAGTCTGTTGTTTGAAACGTTTTGGCGCCGAAGTGACTAGCAACCATGGCGTCGATCAAGCTCAGCTAAGCGCGATTGACAGCGAAGTAGCCACGCTTATCGATGAAGCCGTGGCTTTTGCAGAAAACTCACCAGAACCTGACTTGTCCGATCTCACGACTGACGTCTATATAAACTACTAGGGGGAATATAATCATGGCTAGAAAAATTACATATCAACAAGCGATAAATGAAGCCCTAGACCAAGAAATGGCGAGAGATAAATCTGTCATAATAATGGGCGAAGACGTGGCAGGTGGAAGCGGCGGTGATGGAGAAATGGATGCTTGGGGAGGCGTATTAGGTGTCACAAAAGGACTCTGGGGTAAATATGGTGATCGAGTAATGGATACTCCGATTAGCGAAGCCGGCTATGTCGGGGCCGCCGTAGGCGCTGCGACTGCTGGTTTAAGGCCCGTATGCGAATTAATGTTCATAGATTTCATGGGCGTTTGTTTTGACCAAATTTATAATCAGGCGGCTAAGTTCCGTTATATGTTCGGAGGGAAAGCTGAAACACCTATAGTCATTCGAACAATGTATGGCGCTGGATTCAGAGCTGCAGCACAGCACTCCCAATGCTTATATAATATGTTCACTGCCGTGCCGGGTTTAAAAGTAGTTATCCCCTCTTCTCCTTACGATGTGAAAGGCCTATTGATACAAGCAATGAGAGATAACGATCCAGTAATTTTCTGCGAGCATAAAGTGCTTTACACACTTGAGGGAGACGTTCCTGAAGAGTCGTATACGATACCGTTTGGCGAAGCGAACATTGTCAGAGAAGGGAATGATGTCACAATTGTAACGGTTGGACGAATGGTCCATCAAGCGATGGAAGCGGCTACGACTCTTGCTAAGGAAGGTGTTAGCTGCGAAGTAGTTGACCTGAGGACCACATCCCCTTTAGATGAAGAGACTATCCTTGAGTCTGTAGAAAATACTGGCCGATTGGTGGTGGTTGATGAATCCACTCCTCGATGTAGCATTGCCACTGATATCTCCGCCATAGTCGCTCAAAAAGCGTTTGGCTCCCTGGAGGCTCCTATCGAAATGGTGACGGCTCCGCACACACCGGTGCCTTTCAATGGTACATTGGAAGACCAGTACGTCCCGAGCCCTGGGAAAATAGCTGATGCCGTCAAAATAGTAATGGGATATAAAGCATGAGCGAAAGCCAAATAGTAGCAATGACTATGCCTAAATGGGGCCTGTCCATGACAGAAGGTAAAGTCATGGAGTGGCTTGTTGAAGAAGGCACCGATCTAAGTCTTGGCGATGACGTTTTGGATATAGAAACTGAAAAAATCGCTAATACTTTCGAAGCGCTCGATGCTGGAATACTCCGCCGACAAATTGCTGATCCCGAAGATGTCCTTCCTGTCGGGGCGCTGTTAGGCGTCATAGCTCCTCTAGAAATCACAGAGGATGAAATTGACGCTTTCATAGTGACATTTCTGGCCAACTACGTGCCACCAGAACCTGAAGAAGAGGAGGAAGAGGGGTCTGGTGGATACGAAGAATTAGAAGCCAACGGATATCATTTGAGATATTCAAAAATGGGAACCGGTGATAAAGTCATTTTATTAGTCCATGGATTTGGGGGAGACGCTGATCGATGGCTATTTACACAACAGCCGCTCTCATCAAATGCAACAGTCTACGCTCTTGATCTTCCCGGTCATGGTAAGTCTACAAAAAAGATTCAGGATGGTTCGGTAGAGGGTTTAGCCAAAACAGTCATCGCGTTTATGAAAGCACTGGACATTGATTCAGCACATTTAGTAGGCCACTCTTTGGGAGGAGCTATTGCTTTAAAAATCGCTCTTATAGAACCTGCGCTTGTCTCGAAACTAGATTTGATAGCGTCAGCTGGGCTTGGTTCTGAAATCAATAACGAGTACATCCAAGGATTTATCTCAACAGACAGCCGTAAGGAAATGAAAAAACTCCTTCAAAAGCTGGTTGCCGACCCAGACTTAGTGAACCGCTCCCTTGTGAATGACATGCTCCAGTTCAAGAGAACTGACGGTGTTAATGCTGCTTTAAAAACTATTAGCACGGGTTTTATTGAAGCCGATGGTAGCCAGAGCGATATTATGAAGGAAGAGCTTCATCAGTTACCCATGCCTGTAAGAGTCATTTGGGGTACCAAAGATCAAATTATTCCATCTGCTCACGCGGAGTCATTACCTCCCAATGTTGAGATCAATTTGTTAGATGGATATGGGCACTTGGTTCAGCTAGAAGCTGCATCAGAAGTTAACGCGCTTCTGGCTTCCTAGATTTGTGAATCGCAGTAGCTAGTTCAACTAGCTTAGCGAAGTTTTTCTGACTCCCATTCCAATCTGGCTTAAGGAAAGAAATTGTGATGTTGCCCTTTGAAAAGGCCGCAACATCAGAGTTTTCGAAGCCATCGCTCTCATTTCCCAGCGACACTGTTGTGTTAATGGTGTTACTACCCTCAGTCCTGAATTCATGGTTTACTACAAAGCCTCCGCTATTACTTACCCTGCTTGCCAAAATCTCGGGCCTACCAGTTGACCGTAATGGGTAGTTGATGCTCAACAACTCGCCCTTAGGAATCACAGTGGGGTTATTCCTATATTGCTCTACTACAGCAACTAAAAGTTCCGCCGCTTCAGGAAATACAGCAATCGTACTGGCGTAACGCTCAGGACTCCCCTTTGACTCTGCTAAATCTAGACCTACAGACAACGCGATAGCTGGAGTTCCCATGAATACTGCCATAGAAGCTGCCCCAACAGTCCCTGAAAGCATCACATTAGATCCCAAGTTTTGACCAAAGTTGGCTCCTGAAATCACTAAATCAGGCCTCTCTTTACCAAAAACATTTTTTAAACCGATCATGACCGAGTCGGCAGGGCTACCGCTCACTGCCCAAACTTCAGGCGCATGCTGCTCCGCTGACAGACTACCTAGCGTAATCTTCATCCCAGTAGCACTCTGTTGTGTCGTAGGAGCAACAATCGTAACCCGATGACCCGCTTCCAACAGCGCAACTGATACAGCTTTAATGCCCTCAGAGGTATAGCCGTCGTCGTTAGTAAGTAAGATATTAAGTCCCGACGCGCTATGAAGAGAATGCGCACAAAGCAAACTTGAAAGCCATATAAAAAAATATATAACACGCATTATGGGGCACCCGAATATTTTTATACCAGTATCATAGCTATCATGCCACAATCCTGATGCAAAGATACTAGCGTATGGACCGCGTATTTGTTTTAATGATGTGCAGCAGAATTTTATTATTACTAAAACTCAGTCGAGTCAATTGAAACGGAGCCGGGACTCTATCGGGCCTCATGCACTCTCGCTGGTTTACTTAATCACCTAATAAAACTGATCTGTAATAACGTTAGGCATAAAGCTCTTTGCTCTCCATCTGAAGAAGAAGAAGAGCCCATCACCAAATTTAAAAGGGATATTTAAAATGGATTTCAATCACAGTGAGAAAAGCATTCAGCTTCTAGGAGAAGTTCGCAACTTCATGAACGAGTTTGTCTACCCTATAGAAGAAGATATTTATAACTTTACTCACGACCCCGCTAATCTTTGGGTTGTCCCACCTCAGATAGAAGAATTGAAACAAAAAGCTAAAGATAAAGGTCTTTGGAACTTATTTCTCCCCGAGGAATATCAACCGTATGGAGCTGGATTAACTAATCTCGAATACGCCCCGCTAGCAGAGGAAATGGGAAGAGTTATTTGGGCGGCGGAAATATTCAACTGTAGCGCCCCCGACACCGGAAACATGGAAGTTTTGGCTCGTTACGGTACCGAAGAGCACAAAAAAAAGTGGCTCGAACCGCTGCTCGAAGGCGAGATACGTTCATCATACTTGATGACCGAACCTCAGGTCGCCTCTAGCGACGCTACGAACGTTGAAACCTCAATCGTAAGAGATGGTGATGAATATGTCATAAACGGTCGAAAGTGGTGGAGCTCATGTGTCTATGACCCACGTAACAGAATTTATATCGTTATGGGGAAAACGGATCCATCAGCAGCACGACACTCTCAACAGTCTATGATACTTGTCCCAGCAGGCTCTGAAGGGTTTGAAATCATTAGATCTTTGCGTGTATTAAATGACCCTCACTCTCCGCATGGCCATGGTGAAGTTAAGTTGACAAATGTAAGAGTGCCGGCGGACCACCTGCTATTAGGAGAAGGTCGTGGGTTTGAAATAGCTCAAGGCAGGCTTGGCCCAGGACGAATACATCATTGTATGCGACTCATTGGTGGGGCCCAAAGAGCGTTGGAGTTAATGTGTGCGCGCGTAGAAAGTCGAATCGCTTTTGGTAGAAAAATTTCAGAAAATTCCAGTATAAGACAGGATATTGCCAAGTCAGTAAGCGAGATACAACAAGCTCGACTGCTAACACAATGGGCATCGGATCGTCTTGACAAAGAAGGGAACAAAACTTCCAAAGATGCTCTTGCCATGATAAAGATCACCGTGCCGAGAATGTGTCAGGAGGTTGCTGATAGAGCAATGCAGAGCTTTGGTGGGATTGGCGTCGCGCAAGACACCCCTCTTCCAGAAATATTCGCCTATGCAAGGCTTTGCAGATTAGCGGATGGTCCTGACGAAGTGCACATGTCGCAACTAGGGAAGCTAGTTATTAAACAAGTGCTAGAAGGATAAATATCTATGCTCAACCAGTGATGCTGGTTGGGCGTACTTCCCCTAGGATTGTATGATTCTTCCAGGCTAATTCTAGCAGTCGTGAGACCTCGCAAAAGGAAAATATAAGATATGCGCGCAAAAATCGCTTACTGGGTAATGGATAATCGCTTTCTAGTTACCTGCTTGTTTATTCTAGCTACTTTGCTTTTCTCTTTAGGTCTTCCAAAAGTGGATATTAGAACTGTCTTTAACGATCTACTACCCCTAGACGATCCCTTTGTTCAGATCTACTACGACAACAAGAATTTCGGTAACCCGATGACTATGGCCATCATGGTCAAGAATAAGAACGGAGATATATACAATCCCGATACCTTGGCTAAGGTTTGGGACATTACGAGAGATATTGACCTGGCCCCTGCTGTCGATCATGATCAAATTCTCTCTGTAGCCACTGAAAAAATCCGATATGCTACTGCTACCGTAGACGGTATTGATACTAAACCGCTTATGGATGATCATCCTCCTGAAACGGTCGCTGAAATAACTGAGTTCAAGCGACGTGTGCTACTTTCTCCGAGCGCTCAAACTTTTTTTGTGTCCAGAGACGAGACAGCAGCCCTAATAACGGCCGCTTTCCTTGACCATGTAGATTATGGTGAGGCTTTCGACTATGCACAAAACTTAGTTTTGAACGCTCGCGACGGTAACCACGAAGTCCACTTGACCGGCCACCCTGTCCTCACTGGCTGGGTATACAAACTACAGAAACAAACTTATGGAATCTTTGCTATTACCATACTCCTTTTGGTGATCGCTCTCGTTTTCTATATGAAAAATATTGCTGGTGTTGTCACACCTATCACCTGTGCTGCTGTCGCCGGTGTTTGGGGTTTTGGTTTCATAGGGTTGCTGGGGAAGCCCATTGAGCCTTTATTAATGATTGTGCCTTTGCTGCTAGTAGCCAGATCTTTTTCGCACTGTGTGCAATATACGGAGAGATACTACGAAATATTATCCCATGTGAAAGACCGAAAAGAAGCTGCTGAGCATACGATGAATATCATGATGGCGCCTTCGATCCTAGGCATTCTTACAGACGTTTGCGGAATTATCTTCATTGCAATCGCACCAATAAAAGCGATGGACAACCATGCTATTTTCTGTGGCATGTGGGCCTTATGGATCATCCCGACAGGTACTTTTCTCTGCTCGATTTTATTGTCATATCTCCCAGTACCAAAAAACATGCAACAAATGCTCGTAAGCAATGAGTCGAAAAATGGGTTACACGCAAGCCAAGGCAGATTGTTGAAGCGCCTTGCTACGTTAAGTGTAGGTACTAAAGCAAAGCGCACTAGCGTACTAGTAATCATAATTGGAATCGCGGGAATTTATCTGAACACTCAGATAAAAATAGGAAACCCTGTTGAAGGAAGTAACATTCTTTGGCCTGACTCGGAATTTAATATAGGTGTTAGAGCAATAAACGCCCATTTCCCGGGAACGAATACACTCGAGATAGTGCTCGAGTCAAAAACGAGAGACATAACACATCGCGTTGCCAACACGCCGAAGGTCGTCGAAGTTGCACAGGCACTGCAGAGAAAACTCGAGATGGATGGGGTGCTCCCTCCTCGGGCGAGCTTAACTTTTGCCGATTATATGAGTGATATAAACCGCCTGTTTTCAGGAGGAAACCCTAAGTGGGCTCCTCTGGACTTGACCGATGAAGCCATCAGTGCTGCCGGCTTTGCCGCGCTATTAGGAAGTAATGCGGTTAACTTTGGACATGTAGCAGATTTTGAGTTCCAAAACTCCACAGTATCTTTCTGGTACAAAGACAACAAACAAGAAACAGTTGACCATGCGCTTGCCGCCGCTGCTAAGGCAGTAGAGGAAGTAGGACTGGAACATCCAGACTTTCACGTAAAATTAGGGACCGGAGTGATAGCGCTTCAACAGGCGATGAACAATGTGATCTCAAGATATCATTGGATCATTATCGGAATGGTAAATGTTGCAGTTATGATACTAGCTGGGTTCGCGTATCGTTCAATGGTGGCAGCTTTTATCCTACTCATTCCAGTAAACCTTGCTAACCTCTTGTTGGTGGCCTGCATGCATCTTGTAGGTGTCGGTTTGGATATGAATGCCGGTATAGTCGCCGTAATAGGGGTGGGCGTAGGAATAGACTATGGTATCTATCTCCTGTCTCGTATCTGCGAAGAATACTCGGCTAAAAATCACGATCTAACGAAAGCTATTGAAGCTGCATTAACTACAACAGGGAAGGCAATTATGTTTACGGCGACTATTATGTTGCTCGGCATAACACCATGGTACTTTTTGTCCGACCTGAAATTCATGGCGGACATGGGATTACTTCTTATACTGGTTATGTTGATTAATATGTTGTTGTCTCTGGTCGTACTTCCTTTACTCGTCTGGTATATAAAGCCTAAATTTTTGGCGAGGCAGGATCTAATAATCGGAGAAAGTATTGATATTGAGAAATTGCGCAGAGTGACTAACTAATAGGTAGTCAGCCTGACATCAAAACGAGGCAGCTAATGGTTGGCAATTCAGATGATTGAGTCTTTTCTCAATCTCTCAATGTCTCCCTCGCTCAAGCCGAGCTCTCGATATATTTCGAGATTATCTTGCCCCAAAGTAGGGGCAGGGTTTCGTATCTTAGTGGGTGTTCTTGAAAATTTGGCAGTTGGCCCTGTTAGAGGGACGACACTCCCATCGGACAACGTCGTCTCCTGTAACATATCACGAGCACCGACATTCTCATCCGTTGATACTTCAGAAAAGGTGTTAACCTTTGTCACTGTCAAACCTATCCCCAACATAGAATCTACGACCTCCCCAACAGTACGCTCCGCACACCAACCTTTGACAACGCTATCTACCTCATCCCTACGTTTGATCCGTTCCGAACCGTTATAGTGAGCAATGTCGTCTCTCTTCATTAGCTTGCAAAAAGAAACCCAGTGAGAATCCAGCAACACGCCGCCATATATCTCTCCACCCTTGCAACTATAAACATTTACCGGAGCTGCAATAGCAAATTGATTTGCCATTTTAGGGGTGGGTATATCAATCGCCCCGGCTGTAAGAAGTCCATTACTTTGAAACCATATCCCATCCACCAATGCCACATCGATGTGTTGGCCCTCACCAGTCCTGTTGCGATAATGCAAAGCGGCCAATGCGCCTAAAGCAGCATTCATGCCAGCAAGATCATCGCCCAAAAATGTAGGCGCTTTAATCGGACCTCCATCTGGCTCACCGTTAAGGGAGCTCCACCCTGTGTAATTCTGAGCGATAGGATCGTAGCATGCACGAGACGAATATGGCCCAAATTGACCATAACCGCTGACCGAGGCATATATTATGTCTTCCTTAACTTTTTTTACGTCCTCATAGCCAACGCCCCAGCCAGCCAAGGTTCCAGGCTTAAAATTTTCAATAACAATATCAGCTGTTTGCGATAGCTTTAAGAACAGTTCTCTCCCTGCAGGCTCATGCAAATCAATCGTTACGCTTTTTTTGTTACGGTTCACTGTCTCATTTGGTAAGGTCAGGTTAGAGTCAGGCAAGACAGGCGGAAGCTTACGTATTATCTCTCCGTCGGGATGCTCTACTTTTATCACTGTGGCCCCAAAATCAGCTAGCAGGCATCCGGCCATAGGGCCTGCCCATGTTGTGGTAGCTTCTACCACTCGAACCCCTTCTAGCGGTCCAGCAATGCCTTCTAGCGCGTCTTTATAGAAATCATTTTTCTTCATTCCTAGTTCCTGTTTGCTCACTTGAGCAGTTGACATTACACACCTTAGATTCAAAGGTGATTAAAATCCAGAGGCAGCGGCATATTATTCATTTCCAGTCTAGCTTATATGCGAATTTTCAGTCTTAAGTACAAAGACTTGTTATCATTCCATAGGAGAACACATCAGATTACAACCTTCCGAGTATATAAAATGCACAAAAAATTTCTGGCTAGACCTTTCCCCGCTTTAAGACCAACCAAAGAATCGGCCACTTCAGTCATAGCACCACCTTATGATGTGATTAACTTAAAAGAAGCTAAAGAATTAGCCGAAGGCAAGCCTTTCTCATTCTTGCGTGTTTCAAGAGCCGAACTCGAAATGCCAAATTCCACGAGTTCATATGCCCCAGAAGTCTATGAGAGAGCCGCAAAAAACCTTCAGCAGCTAAAACAAGAAAAGATTCTGATACAAGACGAAAGGGCCGCTTACTATGTCTACCGGATAAGTAATGCCAATCATACTCAGATCGGTGTGGCATTATCCGCATCAGTCGATGCCTATGATAAAAATAAAATCCGCAAACATGAGCTAACTCGCCATGCCAAAGAAACGGATAGAACTAATCAAATCAGTGCCGTCAAGGCAATTACAGGGCCTGTGCTTCTGGCTCACCGTGAACAGCCTGCATTGGATCAATTGTTATTGGAAATCAGCTCAAACGAAGCTTCTGATTATGAAGGGACTGTCGACGGTTGGTTGCATGAAATATGGGTTGTGAAAGCTGACAATTTGATTGGCGAGATATCTTCGTATATCAATTCGATGCCTGCATTGTATATAGCAGATGGGCACCACAGATCAGCCGCTGCCTCCCGAGTGGCTAAACAACGCTTAGAACAAAACTCTGATCTTGCAGATGACAACCCTTGCCACGGCTTTCTCGCGGTCAGCTTTTCTCAGAACGCAATGAGAATACTAGATTACAATCGAGTAATAACAGATTTGAATGGTCGAACCGCGAGAGAGTTACTCAAACTGATCGAACGGGATTTTATAGTGTGTGATAGTGACAAAGCTATCAGACCTCAACAGGCAAAAGAATTCGGAATGTATCTAAACGGGTCTTGGTATTTGCTCAATTTGAAAAATGAATGGTCTGGGAAAAATTCGGTAAGTATGTTAGATGTCAGTGTTCTCAATGACACTATAATCGATCCTATTCTAGGAATAAAAGACAGCCGAACCGATCAAAGAATTGACTTCATCGGGGGCTCAAGGGGTACACAGGCAATCGAAGAAGTAGTGAATTCCGGCAGTATGGCGGTCGGGTTTACATTGTTTCCTACCAAAATGTCGGAACTTATGGCGGTTGCTGATGCCGGATTGATCATGCCACCTAAATCAACTTGGTTTGAACCCAAACTTGCCGACGGCTTACTGAGTCTCGTTCTATAATGATTGTCTGTTAGCGATACAGGATAAAATCTAGATTCTAGTTACCTAGTCCGATATATTGACAGCATTATTAAAAAAATAGGGAATAAGCGTGCAAGAATGGAAACCGACAGCATGTATGCTTTGTGAGAACAACTGTGGCATCGAAGCGAAAATCAGCGAGGATGGGCAGTCTATTGCAAAAATTCGAGGGGATAACTTACATCCCGCCTCACAAGGGTATGTCTGCCAAAAGGCTTCGCGTATTGACTTCTATCAAAATGGAATAGATAGGATAAAACAACCTCTAAAACGTACAGCTTCAGGCAGCTATGAAGAAATCAGCTGGGACACTGCTATCACAGAAATCGCTGAAAAATTTGTATCAGTTAAAAATCGTTTTGGGGGTGATAAAATCTTTTACTATGGTGGAGGCGGACAAGGGAACCATCTCCCTGCATCATATGGAATGAGCACAATTAGCGCACTCGGAGGACGATATCGTTCGAATGCCCTAGCCCAAGAGAAAACGGGAGAGGGGTGGGTCTCTGCATCAATGTTTGGAGCATATGCACAACGTGGCGATTTTGAAAATTGTGATGTTGCCGTCTTTCTAGGGAAGAATCCATGGCATTCTCATGGCCTGCAAAGAAGTAGAGTAACGCTGCGAGAAATAGCGAAAGATCCCAAACGGACTCTTGTCGTATTCGATCCGCGGGTATCTGAAACCGCAGAAATTGCAAATATTCATGTACGTGTAAAACCAGGTGGTGATGCTTGGGCATTAGCGGCTCTCATCGCAATGATGCTTCAAGAAAATTTAGTGAAAAATGACTGGATAAAAGAACATGTTTCAGATTTCGATGAAATACGGGATATTTTTGGTCAGCTCAACATAGATAAATACTGCACCTGGGCCGGCGTAGATCAGGAACAAATGAGACAGCTGGCTAAAGTATTATTTGTCTCAGATAAGATTGCTTGGTTTGAAGACCTAGGTGTGCAAATGAGCCGTAATTCGACTTTGGTAAGCTATCTTCATAGACTTTGCTGGCTAGTAACAGGAAGCTTTGGGAAAAAAGGATCGCAATATATCCCAAATACTATGCGCTCTTTGATGGGAAGCAATGCAAGCCTAGCTAAGCGGTCGCCAGTCGTCGGGGCGCCTTTGCTTGGAGGGATGGTCCCTTGCAATGTCATTGCTGAAGAAATCCTTTCTGACCATCCTGAACGCTATCGGGCAATGTTAATAGAAAGTGCTAATCCTGCGCATTCCCTAGCAGATACCAAATCGTTTGTGAAAGCTATGGCTGCCTTAGAATTGACAGTGGTGATCGATGTCGCGATGACAGAGACGGCTAGAAACGCTGACTACGTGCTACCTGCCAAAACACAATATGAAAAAGCTGAGGCCACGTTTTTCAATTTCGAACATCCCGCCAATTATTTTCAGTTGCGTCAACCAATATTAGAGCCTCCACCTGATGCAAATGTTTTATCTGAGGCCGAAATTCATGCAAGGCTCGTGGAAGCCATAGGTGAAATGCCCGCAGAAGTTGATGAACTTAAAAACATTGTGAGATCCGACGGGCTACTCGCGTTAACAAAAGCCTTCGCGCAGTTTAGCCGTGACAATCCTATGATAAATCGTCTAGCGCCAGTAGCGCTATACAGAATATTGGAAAACATACTGCCATCCGGTAGCGAAACTGCTGCCACTTTGCTTCCGGTGACACTTTTTGTGGCCCAAAATGAACCAGCATGTTTAGAGCGAGCGGGCATTTCGGGTCGTGATACTGAAGAAATTGCAGTGTCCTTGTTCAATCGGATTATTTCGAGTCCTCATGGGTTCGTCTATTCGATAGATGCTGAACATAGCAGTTGGGATAGAGTACGAACTGGAAATGGACTTATAAATGCAACTATCCCTGTTTTACTGCCAGAACTACATGCTCTGTCAGATGGCCCGACCGAGTTAACTTCCGAACAATTTCCTTTCATCCTCTCTGCAGGAGAAAGACGACCATACACGGCTAATACAATTCTCAGAGGGAAAGATTGGCGAAAGAAAGATAGCGAAGGAACCTTAAGGATCTCCCCAGAGGATGCTAGTGACTTAGGAGTGGACTCTGGCGACTCTAGCATTTTAACTACAGCAAGTGGCTCCGTAAATGTCGTAGTCGAGATATCGACCCGAATGGCCCGCGGTCATATATCATTACCGAACGGTTTCGGAATGGACAGTGCTACAGGCTCGGATTCGTTTAAACGTACCGGTATCGCAACTAATGACCTGACAGCGGCCGCAGACCGAGACTTTTTAGCAGGAACACCTAGGCATAAGCAAGTGCCGGCGCACTTATCGCAAGCACTTTAATTTCATGAGGGGACATTTCAACGAGTAACCGGTTTAAATTTAATTCGTTGTGGTTTGTCCGCATCTTCACCCATGCGTTTCCGTCTGTCAGCTTCGTAATCTGCATAATTACCAGGGAACCACTCAACATGACTGTCGCCTTCGAACGCTAAGATATGAGTGGCTACACGATCAAGAAACCATCTATCATGAGAAATCACGATAGCGCAACCGGGAAAGTTCAGCATGGCCTCCTCAAGTGCACGCAGAGTCTCAACGTCTAGATCGTTTGTAGGTTCATCTAAGAAGAGAACGTTTCCTCCCCGCAGTAAGACCTTAGCTAGATGAACACGATTTCGCTCTCCACCGGACAGCTGTCCTATATGCTTTTGTTGTTCCGTCCCTTTAAAATTAAAGCGCCCACAATAGGCTCTGGACTGGAGCTCATAGTCTCCAATAGTCAAAATATCCTGACCACCCGAAATCTCTTGCCACACTGTGTTTGCATCGTTAAGTGTTTCCCGACTCTGATCAACATAGGCTATTTCTACAGTCTTGCCAATCGTGATTTCACCAGCATCCGGCTTTTCAGTCCCCGTTAACATATTAAACAAAGTTGTTTTACCTGCACCATTCGCCCCAATCACACCGACAATTCCTCCAGGCGGCAAACTGAAAGACAATTCCTGGATAAGTGCTTTGTCACCATATGCCTTAGAGATATCTTTCACTTCAATAGCAATATCACCAAGACGGGGCCCGGGTGGAATATATAACTCATTTGTTTCATTTCGTTGCTGAAACTCTCGCGACTGAAGCTCTTCAAAACGAGCTAATCGGGCCCGGCTTTTAGATTGCCGCCCTTTCGCATTTTGCCTTACCCAGCTAAGTTCGGACGCAACAGTTTTATGGTGAGCAGCTTCCTCTCTCTGCTCTTGCAGTAGTCGGCTTTGTTTCTGTTCAAGCCAAGCAGAATAATTCCCTTCGTAGGGGATACCTGAGCCACGGTCCAACTCTAAAATCCATCCGGCTACATTGTCTAAAAAATACCTGTCATGCGTTACTGCTACGACAGTCCCTGCATAGCTTTCAAGGTACCTCTCCAACCAGGCGACAGATTGAGCATCTAGATGATTCGTTGGCTCATCAAGCAGCAACATTTCTGGCTCAGATAACAGCAAACGGCACAATGCTACACGTCGTCGCTCCCCTCCTGACAAGCTAGTCACATCTGCATCCCAATCTGGTAGCCTCAGAGCATCAGCGGCAATCTCTAGCTTCCTATCGATTTCCCATCCATCAGAAGCATCTATTTGACTTTGTAATTCACCCTGCTCTTCCAAAAGGGCCGTCATCGTATCGTCATCCATAGGTTCTGCAAACGCCATGCTAATCTCATTAAAGCGATTCAGCACATCTTTGATTTCACCAAGGCCATCTTCAACATTTCCCCGCACATCTTTATTCGGATCCAGGGCGGGCTCCTGCGCGAGATATCCTATCTTAAGCCCTTTAAGCGGAATGGCTTCTCCCTCTATTTCTGTATCAACTCCAGCCATTATTCGAAGTAAAGTAGTTTTCCCCGAGCCATTAAGTCCTAATACCCCAATCTTTGCTCCAGGGAAAAAACTGAGGGATACATTACTTAGAATCTTTTTCTGAGGAGGTACTATCTTACCTACTTTCTGCATCTGAAATACGTATTGAGCCATGTCGAATAAAACTTCCTAGGGGGAAAATACTAATTAACGATTGAAGGCTAGCAACTAGCTAGCCTTCAAAATATTCGACGGCATTCTACCTTTTCAAGTGCGGAATCGCGAGGACCGCGGTTAACTCAACTGGGTATTATTGAACTGAACCCTAGTTTCGAGCCATCTTACGTATATAGTGTGTCAAGGCCACGACGTGCTCACTGTTAAAGTCTTTGAACCGCGGCATACCATTTTCGACAAGAGCACCCTTAATTAGAACTTCAGAAAATGCAGTCGCAGACAAAGGGATTGCAGACTCTCTCAGATCAGGAGCCATTCCCCCAGACACTGCGCTCCCTCCATGGCACAAGAAACATGACTGCGAATAAATTTTCAACCCTTGAGTAGCTAGTGCCTCGTCAACCTCAAAATCAGGCGGATCCAATGGTACTGCGAACGCAGGTGGAGGAGAGTAAGGCAGAGGAACATTTCCATCTAGGGAAAAAGTATATAGCCTTCTCGGATGCACTTTGTACTTCCAGCCATGCTGTGCCGCATGAGATCCGGCTATAGTCCCCGCTCCACCCCACCCAACCAACAGCGAGATATACTGTTTTCCATCGACCGAGTAAGTTACAGGAGGAGCTGAAATCCCAAGACCCAATTCGATTGACCAAAGCGGTTCTCCTGTCTCTGCATGGTAGGCCACAAAACGTCCATCAGCTCGACCCTCAAACACTAAATTACCTTTGCTAGTCATCGTCCCCGGGTTCCACGATGCTGGCAGCTTATGCTCCCATACTCTCTCTTGTTTAATGGGGTCCCATGCCTGTAACTTCGCTGTCCCCCAATCTTCTGGCGTATCCTCCATACCAAATTCTACACCGACCTCAACATGACTTTTCGGTGATTTAAAAGCTTTGAGATTAATTCCGCTATCCCTAAAAGTACCAGCCATTTCAATCGTCGGAATATACACTAACCCTGTGTCCGGGTTATACGACATTGCATGCCAACTATGCGCGCCAAAAGGACTCGGCCAAACCACTTGTTCGCCATCTTCATATCGCGCACCCGGGATTTCTACTGGGCGGCCAGTCTTCAAATCAATGTGCGATGCCCAAGTCGTTTTTGCAATTTTCTCTGCCGAAAGCAGCTCACCATTTTCACGGTTTAAAACATAAAAAAAGCCGTTTTTAGGCGCATGCATTAGCGCCTTTATTTCTTGGCCACCATACTTCAGATCGGCCAGGACAATATCCATATTAGAATTGTAATCCCAAGTCTCTCCTGGAACAGTCTGATAATGCCATTTGTAGTCACCCGTATCAGCGTCTAGCGCAACAATAGAGCAGAGAAATAGGTTGTCTCCTCCACCGGGCGATCTAACTTTTTGATTCCAGGGAGACCCATTGCCAGTTCCAATTAGCAGCTGATCAAATTCTGGATCATAAGTAATTCCATGCCAGGTATTACCACCACCACCATACTTCCACCATTCTCCATTCCAAGTCTTCGCAGCCATTTCCATTGCATCGGATTCAAATCCGTCAGCAGGATTACCTGGTACCACCCAAAAGCGCCATTCTTGCTCCCCTGTGTCGGCGTTATACGCTGTCACGTAGCCTCTTGCTGCAGTATGCTCGGTGCCGCCGTTACCAATAATGACTTTACCCTTGAAAACTTTAGGAGCACCCGTGATGTAATACGCTTTCCTCGGGTCTATAGTCATTTTTTCCCAAATTTTTTCGCCAGTCTTAGCATCTAAACCAATTAAACGACCATCAATAGTTGATATGATTACCTTCCCATTCCAGAAGGCCGGACCTTTATTCTGATCCCACATGTTGACCAAACGGTCGCCCGCATTTTTTATTGATTCGGGATCAAATTCCCATAATAGCTTTCCAGTTTTCGCTTCAACCGCCCGGGTAACCGAGTAACTAGCAGTGAAGTAAATCACACCGTCGACAACTAGAGGTGTCGCAAGTAATGACTTATCCTTAGGAAGTTCCATCACCCATTCAATACCAAGGTCAGAGACTGTTTTAGTATTTATTTGATCAAGTGGACTATAGCGCTGCTCACTATAATTGCGGCCAAAGCCAAGCCAGTTCGAACCATCTCCTTCAGCGGTCAATGACTCATCGTTGACAACTGTTGCGGCGCACAAAGATTGTCCAAAGAAAGCCCACATTAATGAGAATACACATAAACGAAAAAAAATCATCACTCCATCCCCCGAAATAGATTACAAGTATTTATACTTTTTAAAGATTCTTCACCTAATTCTACGGGATCTCGGCTGTAAAAACTTTAGCTAAAATAATTTATTTTAAAATGTTTATAATCAGTTACTTGCCTCATAAATACAAACTATATTATTATTATAATGTAGTTAAAAAAGAGACCGGATAGGCTTATCCTGAGCCTCGAATTCAGTACCCTCTAGTCTATTTAAAATATATAATTACACCTGTAAAAAAAAAGCGCCAAATAAATCCAATGAGCACCCCTTTTTTAAAACTCTCGGATCTCACATTTGATAATTCGTTTGTTACACAGCTACCCGCCGATCCGATCAAAGAAAACTACTGCAGGCAAGTATCAGGTGCCTGTTATTCACTGACAAACTCAACTCCTTGCTCTAAACCGGCGTTACTAATTCACTCGGATGAAGTCGGAAGACTTTTGGAGCTATCACCGTCGGTTTTTAGAACAGAGGAGTTTGCCCAGATATTTTCTGGTAACGAAACTCTTCCAGGCATGCAGCCTCATGCAACCTGCTACGGCGGGCATCAATTTGGCAACTGGGCGGGACAACTAGGAGACGGACGAGCAATAACTTTAGGCGAGACCGTTACCAGCCAAAAGAATAGGTACTCATTACAATTGAAAGGTTCAGGAATGACACCCTACTCCCGCACTGCCGATGGACGAGCTGTCCTACGATCATCGGTAAGAGAGTTCCTTTGCAGCGAGGCAATGCATCACTTGGGGGTCCCCACCACTCGAGCACTTAGTCTGGTTCTGACTGGAGACGAAGTGATGCGCGACATGTTTTATGATGGAAATGCTATGTATGAGCCAGGAGCAGTCGTATGTCGCGTAGCTCCTTCTTTTACACGCTTTGGTCACTTTCAATTACTTGCAGCTCAAGAGGAACATGCACTACTGAAAAAATTCCTTGATTACACTATTACAACGGACTTCTCTGAGCTCGAACTAAGCTATCCAAAAAAAGCTGACCTAACAGTCCAGGACTATGGTCTCTGGTTTAAAGAAGTATGTGACCGCACTGCTACGATGATATCTGAATGGATGCGAGTGGGCTTTGTACATGGCGTAATGAATACCGACAATATGTCGATTTTGGGACTGACCATTGACTATGGCCCATATGGCTGGCTTGAGAATTACGACCCCAACTGGACACCCAACACTACTGATGCGGGAGGGAAAAGGTACAGGTACGGGCAACAATCTCAGGTAGCATTGTGGAATCTAGTCCAGCTAGCAAATGCTTTATATCCGTTAATTAATGATGTGAAACCTTTGGAAGATGGGCTAGCAAGCTATCAAAAAACTTATGAGCGCCAGTGGCACAGCGCACTTGCTGGAAAACTAGGACTAAAAAATTTCGTCTCCAGCACAGATGTCTCTCTCACTGATGATCTGTTTCAATTACTAAGCGAAGTAGAAACAGATATGACAATTTTTTTCAGGAGACTCAGTGAATTTAACCCGACATCAGATTGGCAAACGACCTCGGCTCTTCATTGCCCTTTGGGATCCGCCTTCTATGTAGAGAGTCAAATAGATGACAGCTACAACCAAAAATTGTCTTCATGGCTTACTCGCTATAAGGTGCGCATCGAATCTGATGGATTAGCGCCCACCGTGAGGAAAGAGATAATGAACAACGCTAACCCAAAATATGTAATTAGGAATTACTTAGCACAATTGGCGATAGATGATGCTGCTGGTGGAAATTTTTCGACAATTCAGAAACTACTAGATGTACTAAAAAATCCTTATAACGAGCAACCTGAGCAGGAAGAATATGCTGCTCGACGGCCTGAGTGGGCCAGACATCGGGCCGGATGCTCAATGCTTTCTTGCAGCTCCTAGTAAGCTTTCAAATTTCTATACCTTAAAGCACAAGTACTGAACGAGTTAAATTGCGTTAGAATACTGTCATGCAAAAAACGACAATATATTATCGAGCCAAGAAAGTAATTTCTTCTATCAAACAGAAATCTATTTTACTTCTGTTCGCTACATCTCAGATCTTAGCATGTACACAGCTCGGTCCTAAGTTCATAGAAGGAAGTAGAACTGAATATAATATAGCTATGAGCCACACTGAGACTGAACAACTGCTGCTCAATCTTGTACGACTGCGCTATGGAGACTCTCCCTATTTCCTTGAAGCTACTGCATTGAACACCCAGTTTTTATTGGCTCCTACCGTAGCTGCCAGTTCAGTTCTAGACTTCAATGGAAACAACAGTTATGGATTCTCAGGAAAACTTGCCTACGAAGAAAAACCGACCGTAACTTATACCCCATTAAAAGGGCAGGATTTTGTTCGACAAATGCTATCGAGGATCTCTGTAGAAACTATTGTTTTGCTTGATAGTAGCGGTTGGAGCACTGCGCGAGTACTGAATCTTTGCGTGGAGAGCATGAACGGATTAGACAATGCCTCCAAAGCTTCTGGTCCGACACCTACGCTCGCTCCAGATATTTCTAAATTCAGACGATCTGTTCATCTGCTCAACACCCTGCAGGATGCGGGGCAGTGGCGCCTGAGAAGCACAAGCGAAAATGGCAGCTACAGTCACGTTATGCGATTCAAGTCGCCAAGTGAAAAAAATGAAAACTTCATTAAACTGGCAGCTCTCCTTAACCTTAATTCTGATTCACTTGAATACGAAGTCCTACTCTCCTCTGAAGACAACAACCAAGCCCGGATAAGACTTGAGACCCGTTCATTTATGGGCGTCATGTATTTCTTATCTCAATCTGTCGAAATTCCACCTTCGGATATAGAGTTGGGGAAAGTAAGAGTAACCTTGGATGAAAGTGGAAATGCTTTTTCATGGAGCAATGTTACTGGAGATTTAATGAGCATTAAATCAGCCTCATTGCGTCCGACGAAAGCAGCTGCTGCAGTTGAGTATCGCGGTAGCTGGTTTTACATAGACGACTCTGATTTGCAGTCAAAATCGACCTTACAATTACTTGGTCAGCTGTTCGCCTTGCAGTCAAAAGGTGGCATCAACAATGCTCCAATCCTAACTTTGCCAATTGGGGGATAACGAATTAATCGACAAAAATCCAAACGACTGTCGCAACCGCCCAGCTAATTTGATTTGCCAGTTCGCCAACTGCAATCCCAATACGATTGCGATCCCACCCACCTATCTTGGTAGAGTACCAGACCTGTATAAGACGAGTCGCTATGGTTAAGTGTCCCGCTATCACAAGTGAAAGGGAAATTCCATCTCCTCCATACAAGAAGATGCTCCAAGCAAGAGTCAGCTGAGGCACGGCTTTCAGAAATACGGCAAATGACGATCTCACGAGAGGATCAGAGTAAGCAATGCCAATCAGCCGTGCAACGCAAAGAGATATGAAAATTCCGCTACCCGTAATCACGGTCGTCCAATAATCTACCTCTGTCCACTGAACATTTTGCCGCAACAGATTGATAAAAATAGCTCCTATCGCTAATGTCCAAACCGCATAAATAAAGAATGTTTGTTTAGAGACCCGATCCTGATGTGTTTTCAAGACATTAAAGGCCAAAACTAGATTTATTGAGAGAAAGGCTAGCCAAAAACCAAACCAAGTCACACTAACACCATCAATAGAAACTTTCATCGTCGCCACTTGATTGACAACAACTACTGTTGCTGCGACTAACTGAAAGTAGAATAAAAAGTCAGTGAATAGACTCGAACCGTCTTCGCGCGTCACGGAAATGAGAGAGTCGCGGAGCCTGACAATTTGTTAAGGCCATCTTGCCCTTTAGCCAAGACCTCAACTATCAGAAACTTCTGGTTAGCTTCAATAAATTTTTCTCGAACGACACCATTTGAACAGATTGTCTCCCCTATCTCTGTCATGTTCAGAAATCGGATATCAAAATTTCTAATAGCACTTTGGGGCATCCAATTAGTCAACATCCGACCGGCGTAAGCCATAACCAACATACCATGAGCAATCACGTCCTCTAATCCTGCAGATTTAGCAAAGTCTATATCAACATGGATAGGATTATGATCACCAGAAGCTCCGCAATAAATCGCCAGTGCCTGCCTGGAAAGCGGAGGTGCCTCGAAGGCAGGGAGATGAAAGCCCACTTGAATTTCTTCGTACAGCTCTTCGTTCACATTAATTTCCCTTTCCTCTTGTCTGAATAACAACAGTTCTATCGAACTCAGCTACAGCAGCACCCTCTAAAAAACACACGTAGTTTCTATGAACGATAAACTGTAGTTCGTTATTTTTTTTACTATATACGTCAATAATTTCACCACTAAATTGCAAAATATCTCCCGCGCACGCAGTTTCATGATAAGTAAACGACTGGCCCGCATGAAGCACATTGCCCAAGGGAATTTCTAACTCTAACATCCAGTCATATGGGTCTGCTCTCTCCATTTCCAAACAAAAAAGAAAAGTCGGAGGCACCGGCAAAGATCTGTACCCGAGAGACTTTGCTGCCTCTTCATCCACATATACTGCAGCCATTTCTCCTATTGCTTTCGAAAAAAGCTTTAATTTTCCTTTCTCCACCTCAACTTGAAATTTTGGAGTCTGGTAACCAATCAGCTCCTTGCCAAATATTTTCATCGACAAAGCCCCTTAACTTTTGTTTGAAGATCTCAATTTTCTAAAGTCACGCACCATAGATCTAGCTAGCGGCAAACCGAAAACTGCAGATACTCGTTGAAGCCACCAGATAAATTTTGCGTAAAAAGGAAAAATAATCAGTCCTTTGTTTTTTGCGACACCATTTAATATATTTTTGGCCGCTACATCTACAGAAACCAATTTGAATGGGATCCCTTTCACTAGGTCGTCATGGATGATACCGACTGCCTCAGTGGCAGCATATATATTTGTATCGATAAATCCAGGACACACTGCACTGACCTTAACTCCTAACTCCTCTCCTTCAATCCGAAGAGTCTGCGAAAGCCCAACAACGGCATGCTTAGAAGCGCAGTAAGGGGCATTCATCGCAAAAGGAATAAGACCGGCCAATGATGCGGTGTTAATGATATGTCCAAACCCCTGCGATACCATGACTTTATAAACAAGTTCACACCCATAAATAACACCCATTAGATTAACCGCTATAACACGCTCCCAGTGCTCAAGTTCGAGATCTCTAGATTCGCCGGATACTGCGATTCCCGCATTGTTGAAGAAATAGTCTATCTTGCCATGCTGCGCCAACACCTCTGAAACAAAAAATGAAAAAGCTTTTTTATCAGTAACATCTAACTGATGCCCTGTAGCTAGGCACTTATCCATTGATACAATAGACATAACTGCAGCGTCTAATGCAGGAACATTGTTATCACTTAAAACAACGATCGCTCCAGATAAAGCCAGTTGTTTCGCCAATTCAAGACCGATGCCCGATGCTGCTCCGGTGATCACACAAACTTTCCCTTTCATCTTTAGTCCTCCATAGAACAGTAACAAAGCCGTAATTGCGCTAATAAAAGCATATCTTACATTGACCGTGGTTCAGACATACAAAAGTTTAGATACATGAATTAACCCCGTATAATAGTCGTGTATCGGAATAAAAATAACAAGGGATTATAGTAGTGGATCTTTTAAAATGTGTTGAAATAGAACCCCATGGCGTAGCTGAATTCGCAGTCATATGGCTGCATGGATTGGGTGCGAATGGGCATGACTTCGAACCAATAGTTCCCTCTCTAGATATCGATCCAACCTTGCAGATACGTTTTGTTTTTCCACACGCCCCTCACATACCGGTGTCAATAAACAACGGCATGGAAATGCCTGCTTGGTATGACATCATCAATCTTGACTTAGGACGAGAAATCGACGCAACGCAATTACGAAATTCAGCAATTGAAATCAGCGGTCTGATCGCAAGAGAAAATGAGCGAGGCATAAAAACAGAAAATATCATCATAGCCGGGTTTTCGCAGGGAGGAGCCGTAGGGTATGAACTTGCTCTAAGCCATCCAAATAAACTAGCCGGCCTTATTGCCCTATCAACTTATTTTGCTACACAAAAAACGATTAAACTTTCTCCTGCCAATCATAAACTTCCTGTTTTTATTGGGCATGGCCGACAGGACCAAATGGTCTTACCTAAAATGGGGAAAGAAGCCTATGACTTTCTGGAGGACAAGAATTACCCTGTAGAGCACCATGAGTACGACGTTGCTCATGGCGTTGATATGGATGAAGTCAAAGAAATAGGAACTTGGATTAACAGAATATTTAACACAGGAAAATAGTATTCTATAGGTGGTATTTCCATTGCTATTAGTTTTACAATACCCCCAAATAACAACACTACACAGGAGAAAGACATAATGGATTTTGGTTTTGTTTTTATGGGTGACTGTCATATTCATGGAGATGTGAAATATGCTGAAGATAATGGTTTCAGCCACGCATGGTTATATGACACACAAATGCTCGGTAGCGAAGTATATGCCACTATGGCGTTATGCGCGGACAGAACAAGTAAAATAAAAATCGGACCAGGAGTCACAAATCCAGCTTCTCGAATCGCGCCACTTTCGGCATGTGGAATGGCAACAATAAATTCTCTAGCACCTGGACGAGCAGTTATGGGTATTGGTACGGGGAATACCACTAGGCGAACAATGGGAATGCCTGCTGCGAAAGTAGCTGAACTAGAAGAGCATGTCCGTATATGTCGCGACTTATTCGACAATAAAACTACAGATTATACAGAGGGGAAACGACATCGAAAAATTAAATTCCTCAACCCTGACTATGGTTACATCAACGTTAAGGACTATATTCCAATCTATATTGCAGCCAGCGGCCCCAAGGTCGCACAAATGGCTGGACGAATTGCGGACGGAATCATTTTGTTCGGGGCAGTCCACCCAGATCTCGTCAAATGGATGGTCAGCAACGTACGAAAAGGGGCTGAAGAGGCGGGTAGGAACCCTGATGATATTTACATCGTCTCAATGACCGCTCTTTATCTCACTGACTCTGAAGAAGAAATTGAGTCGCGAGCCGTTAAGGAAGCCGTTGGTCCGATGGTAGCGTCAAGTAGTAATATTTTTGCCTTGTCCTCGCGCGATAATCCTGATGCCATCCCTGCTACTTTACGAGAGGAGATGTTAGGTTTTTCTGGTGTCTATAAGGAGCCGGATGCGCCCATTGAAACACGCCATTTAAAACTATATGAGGGTTACCTCCAGCAACTCAAAGAAGAACATGTTCCTTTGATGACAAATAAAATCATACAAGCCACGACTCTGACAGGGACGAAGAACCAAGTAGTCGGAATGATCGAAGAAATGAGAGATGCTGGAGTGAACCAAGTAGCTATTCAACCTATCAGAGATACCAGAGAAGTGGTCGATCAAGTAGCCAAGGAGATCATTAGCCGTTTCAGCTAATAAAAACTTATATTGTCTTCGGTAAGAAGGAGTGCTGTTAGAAGTGCGACATGTATAGCCTAGAAGTAATATCCGATGTCATCTGTCCATGGTGTTACATCGGCAAACATAGGCTAGGAAAAGCTATGGAAATAATGGGCGACGTGTACCCAATAGAAGTTATTTGGCGCCCATTTGAACTCAATCCGGCCCTACCCCCTCAAGGCGTCAACAGAGCGGAGTATCTCGCACAAAAATTTGGTAGTGCCCAGCAAGCGTTGTCAATTTATTCACGTATTGAATCAGAAGCTCGCTCGGAAGGGTTACCAATTGACTTTGAATCTATCACAACAACACCAAATACTCGATTAGCTCATAAGCTCATCCATTATAGTGGTCAACATGATAAGCAAAACGACGTGATTGACCTTTTGTTTAGTAGTTATTTTTGCGCTGGAAAAGACATCGGAAAACTAGATGTTTTGTTGGAGATAGCTACGGTCTGTGGCTTATCATCAGAAGGAACCCAAACAGCCCTGGGCAGCGAACTAGCCAACCAGACAATAAAACAGCAGGAAAACACAGCCTTGGAAATGGGAGTGTCGGGTGTGCCAGGCTTTGTATATAAAGGACATTTGCTTTTTTGCGGAGCTCAATCCCCTGAAACTATAGCCCTATCCCTTGAACGAGCAATCAAAAATAATATTCAAGAAACGGTATAATGTCTGTCTGTACTAGACGCAAAGAAGAGTCAAGATTGCTCATCTGTAGAATACTTGCAAGTCACTGTGCTCTGTTCGGCAGCCCTCTTTACAACCTCTCTTCCAACACCGACGATGCCTTAGAAGAACTGCACCTTGCACCTTACGCATTATTGAGTCACGGACTTGGAAAAGATCCTTTATTCACTTATGGCAACCAAACGGCTTTAGGCCTTTTTGAACTAACGGATGAACAAATACTATGCACTCCTTCAAGGACATCGGCAGAAAAAAATGATCAAGCGTCTCGCGGCAAATTCATGCAAAGTGTCAAAGAGAAAGGCTATGCTGAAGGTTATTCAGGCATCAGGGTTTCTTCAACCGGAAAAAAATTCAAAATCCTAAACGCATCAATTTGGAATATTCTGGACGACAAAAAAGTTATTGTCGGTCAAGCTGCTGCATTCATGAAATGGAAAAATATTTAGAAAAACCTGCTAGAGCAACAATTAATCGCTTATCATCGATTACTTAATTATAAGTATCTTTCCAGAAACAACGCATTATGAAAATTTTACTATGAACAATCCAATCCCTAATATCTTACTTAGTAACGACGATAGCTTCGATTCTCCGATACTAGACATCACTCTTGAAGTCTTAAAAAATATGGGCAATTTATATGTCGCTGTTCCAGAGGAAGAACAAAGCTGGAAAGGAAAGTCGATGACACGCCTAAATCCTATTGAGGTTTCTCCACTAAGCCTTAAGGGTGCCCTCGGTTGGAAAATAACAGGGACCCCAGCTGACTGCACTAATCTAGCGATGTACCAACTGATGCCCTGTATGCCAGATATCGTAGTATCCGGGACGAACATAGGGAAAAACGTAGGTGCCGGATTCGTATTTTCCTCGGGCACGATCGGTGCGTGTCTGGAAGCAAACATCTCAGGCATTCCAGCTATCGCGTTGTCTCAGGAGCTGGCTAAAGATGATTTTATGCATTGGTATGAAAATCGCTCTTTTCGACCTGAAACCATTCTCAAATTGAAGAACACGCTCCAAAAGAATATTCCAGCAGTTTGGCAACAATTTCCTTTACACTCGATCGATCCGAGAACCACTTGGAACATAAATTTCCCCGAAATGTCCTTCACCGACCCGAAAATTGTCTACACAAAAACAGGTCAGAGCTATTACGGAAATTGCTTCAGCAAAGAAGAGAAAGGCTATAAATTTTCTTTAAAGGACGCCACAATTGATAAGACCCCTTTAACTGACGACAAAACCTTGCAAGAAGGTAATATCAGCGCATCGCTTCTTGACCTCAGAACTTTCGGTGGACAGATAACTAAAGTTTAATAATCAACTTCTAACGCCATACACAGATATGCCATATAAGCTTCGCACTCTTGATAGTTCTCAATCAAGTAATCAATAAAGCCCGAACCTAAAATCAGCTCATGAGAGAAATTTTTATGGGCGATAAAATCTTTCCTCTTTAAATCTTTCATTAAGGGATGCTCTTTCACAAAGCCTCTGGGGGGACGAATCAAAGTTGCACCGATCAGAGACCACTGGTGGCAGAACGGCTCATCAGACATCAACGCACTCCAAGAGCGCGGGTTGTCGACAATAAATTCTCTTATTTTATTTAGAAACAGGCTTTCAGGCCTCCATATTCCTGTCCCTATAAAGCAATTCCCCGGCTCAATATGAAGATAGAATCCCGGTGCATGAACATCTTTTCCTAACTCGTGTCTAAACTGAATACCAATGTTTGTTTTGTAGGGGGTTTTATCCTTTGCAAAACGTGTGTCACGGTAAACTCGCATCAACGAGCCTCCCACCTTCTTGGGGATTGCCACGAAATGAGGTGATAGTTTCTCAGCTATCTCGGGACCGATGTGTTCGATCAACGATAATGCCGGTGTTCTTATACTGTCCTCATATCGTTGTTTATTTGCGTTGAACCACTCTCTATTATTATTTTTTTGCAACTGCCTTAAGAACGGAAAACAAGTCTTAGGAAATCCCTGGAAAGCCATATTAGAAACACCTCCTAAAATAAATTACTTATCGACACTCCCTTGGGAGCTACTACCTTAAGCCAAGTGCCCCAGGATTCATTCGCCCCTCTGGATCTAATACTTTCTTTAGACTCTCTAGTAGACTCTTTAGCGGGTCATTGTCGATCAGTTCTTGATAAGGGTAGTACTTGCCCAACTGTAAGTGGCAGCAACCGTTTTGATCATACAGATCACGCAATCCATCTCGCAACTTTAACGCAACTTTTCTCTTTTCCTCGTCAGCAGGTATCGATTTCCATTTCTCTGCGAATTCGTCTTCTATCAAACTGAGGCGAAAATTACCAAGTTCATCATGCCAATAGATACTTGGCTCGATGACGAACTCAGTCCCTGCAAAGCAAGTTAAATAAGAACTATGAATATTGTACTTATCCATTAGTGCTTTGTTTTCTTCAAAGTAAGCTTCGGTCGCCGTTCCCATCGCTACAGCTTTAGATAGAGGCATAAACCCATGAACAGGTAGCCAAATTTCGCCATCGGAACCGAGCAATACTGTTCTTACTCCGCCGAAAGGATGTGCGCGGAAGACAGTCGGTAAACTATTGTCAATTTCGGTCCCTTGATGCTCGACGCAGATCTCTCTAGCGGTTTCTAAAGCTTTGTAGGCCACATCCTTATCATAGCTATCAAAAGTCATATGAAGCGAATATTTCACTTTTCTAAGAAATGTTTTCCCGCTAGCCGCTACTTTAAACGACGTCCATAATCCTTTTATGCCACCTTCAGAGGTTGCCACATCACGCAGAACGGCCAGACCTTCCCCAAAACTAAAGCCTTGTTTTTCAAAACTAGAATTGTAATAAGGGTCAAAGCCATAACATTCAGCACATATGCGCTTACGAGCGAGTACAGTTTGGGTGGCTAACATCTCTTCTATCGTGTTAAAGCCGAAAGACATAAACAAGGTCACAGACGGTGCCTCTATCAATCGCAAGGTTATCTCTGATTTGATACCGAAAGCACCGGTGTCTGCCGTAAAAATCCCAGTCAAGTCAGGCCCAAAGTGCCGAAAAAAAGGAGAGCCGTTTTTATGCGCTGCCGACCCCGTCTGAAGGATATTGCCATCCACCAAAACCACTTTCATACCGAGGACACTTTCTGCAACAGTGTTATAAATACCCGAACCTAAAAAAAGGCTATTCTGAGAAACCGCCCCTCCAATAGTCGCATACATGCCAGAAAGTGGCCCAAAGTAGGGAGTCCGCACGGGGACATCTCCGTCCATAAGCTGTTCATAAAGGTCTTTCCAAGTACACCCCGCCTCAACTGTTACGTACATATCTTCCGTATTTAGATCAATGATTTTGTTCATGCGACGCATATCTATTAATACAGAAGAAGGTTGCTCCGGTTGATAACCCATTGTGTAGGACATCCCGCCTCCACGAGGAACAATAGGCAATCCCAAAGCGGCCGCAGCTGCCAAGCACTGAGATAGCTGATCCGTGTTGCCCGGGCTCACCACAACATCAGCAACCTCTCCGTCCGTATAACTCAAATCTGTGGAGTAGAATTCCCTAGCCTTCTCGTCATCTTGCACATAGTCCGCACCCACAATCGACACGAGCTGACTTACGATAGAATTGTTAGATGCGTCCTTTGAAATCACAGACATAGCTTTCTCCCCTTTCGTTACGCAAGCATCACATTAATATGCTTACCTTTTTACTCTAATGCGGTGCAAAGCTAGGAGCTACTGGCGGGTTAAAACCAGTCTCGGCTAAACACCGTGCTTTCAGTTCTTCAATCGATCCACCCTTGTCAAACAACTCAATCTCACCACGAGCGACATTCATTTCTTTGCGTAACTCTTCTGTTTTCTTGATCGAAACAACACCATGGCTGTCCGTGATGACGCCATAATTTAGGGCTCCAGAAACACTGACTAATCCTTTCTTTACATCGGAACCAACGCGCTCAACTTCCCGAGTAAGCGGATCGCCCCAACCGCCGCCGCCCCAAGTTTCGAACAACAGCAAGTCTCCATTCATTACCTTTACACGGTCACATTTTGAAGGAACTAACTGTTCACTTCCGTCGGATTTAACCAAAATTTTCTTACTTCTAGCCCCCGGGTTACCTCCATTCACACCCCATGGATAAGTCAGCCAGCGGTCATCGTGCACCGAAATCTCTCCCGGTTCCAAAAATCGATAACCCACACGTACTCCATTTCCACCGCGATGATAACCCGCCCCCCCTGAGTTCGTTATCGTTTCATAGATCTCTATTCTCAATGGGAAATAGCTTTCTAGAAATTCATTAGGCACGTTGGTAAAGCTCGGCCAGAGCGAATGTCCATCAGGTCCATCACCAAATGGACGGCCAGGAATGCCACCAAATCCGATTTGGTAAAGCTGATACCAATCTCCTTTTTTGTCATAGCCTGAATACATAAAATGAGGACTATCTGAAAACCCAGCAGCGCACATTAAATCTGGTGCCCCTTGCCCAAGTAGTCCGCTGATAATATCAAAGACTCGACCTAAAGCATGAGTTCGACAAGACAATGCTGCCGGATGTTTGGGCTTAAGCAAAGAGCCATCAGGAATACGAACCTCCATTAAGTCATAAAACCCATCGTTGAACATAATCTGTGGATCAAAGACCATTATCATGAAAACCCCACAAAACATTTTAAACATTTCTTCGTTGAGGTAGAAATTTATTGAACCAATTGACTGCGGATCTGTCCCAGAAAAGTCGAAAATGACCTTGTCATTTTCTCGCCACATTGTGCAAGCTAATTTATACGGACCCATACCCATTCCGTCGTCGCAGATATAATCCTCAAAGTATCTTTTCTCTGTTGGAACAGCATTAAGGATAAGGTGCGCCATTGCTTTTTTATTGCGAGCCAATAATTCATCCATGGCTGAATAAAATATGTCATCTCCAAAACGCTCACTCAATTCCGCACAACGTTTCGCCGCGGTGCGGCACGCTGCCACAATCGCATTGAAATCACTATGATTCCAATGCGGCAACCTACAGTTATGTAGAATTAACTTCAAAATGTCTTCCTGTAACTCTCCCTTCTTATAGATTTTTATAGGAGGAACAACGATCCCTTCTTCATAAATTTGTCGAGCATCTGTTGGCAAGCTACCCGGTACTTTACCCCCTATATCTGTCATGTGGCCAAACATAGCGCTCCAGGCGATGTGTCTGCGATCTTTATAGATAGGGACAAGCACCAACCAATCATTGGCATGACTTATAGCGCCATTACAAGAATAAGGGTCTGTAGTTAGAAAGATATCTCCTTCTTCAATAGTCCCGTCATAAAGGCTCATGAATCCATGGATAAATGACCCGAACTGTCCTACAACCATCTTGCCATCACGATTGGCGATTAACGGAAATTCATCATGCTGTTCTCTTATCCCTGGAGACATAGCGGTTCGGAAAAGGACGGCATCCATTTCAAACCGAGCATTCTTCAAAGCATTTTCAATGATATCTAACGTAACCGAATCGACCGTCACTTTTTTCAACGGCTCAGTATTCTCTTCTATCAGTATTGCAGTCATGGCATCAGTCCTGAGTAATTGGAGTAATAAGTATGTTGCCGAATGAATCAATTCGACCTACATGTTCTGGCAAAATCATAGTAGTCGAGTCCATTTCTGTGACAATAGCTGGCCCATTAATCGCCGTACCTCGGCCGATCTTTGATCGGTCATATATAGAAGCATCCCACCACTGACCCTCAGCAAACATTCTCTGATTCCCTTCACTCCTATTCACAAAGTCAGGATCGATAGTCACGGAAGGAACCTCCACTCGTGCCTCTTTACCAAGAGCAATCGACCGAAGATTGACTATTTCTTTCTCTGCAGGCAGGGAAAAAGTAAATAACTGTTCATGCATTAAATCGAACTGAGTTCCTATTGCTGTCAAAACATCTTCTCCCTCCGCTAGAGTTACGTCTACTGTCAGAGAAAGACCTTGGCCCTGATACCGTAGATCCAACTGATAAGTGATTTCTGAACCTTCAGACGTAGCTTTTTCTTCAACTAGAGCACTAAGAGCCAATGTTGCCAACTTCTCAAGCTCTAACCGTAATTCCTCATTACTTGTCGCGCTAAACTTTCGTATGAAGGTTCTAGATGCTTCATTTCTAAGTCTTGTCGTAGCATCTCCATAAGCGCACAACACCCCAGGACCGGGAGGAATTATTACGGGCCATGAACCCATCAACTTACCTAATGCGTTCGCGTGTAAAGGACCTGCACCCCCAAAAGCAATCAGCGCAAATTCCCGTGAGTCATGCCCTTGCTCAACAGAAACTAATCTCAAAGCCCCAAACATATTTTCATTAACGATATTATAGATACCCTCGGCCGCTGCCTCTACGGAAAGACCAAGGTCACTGGCAATACGACCAACCGCACGTTGGGCGGCATCCACATCAATAGCCATATCACCTCCAAGACGAGCTCGACTTGGAATATAACCAAGCACTATGTTCGCATCTGTCACTGTAGGTTCTAATCCACCATTTCCGTACGCCGCAGGTCCAGGCTCCGCGCCGGCGCTTTGAGGCCCCACACGAAGTGCTTTGGTAACAGCAGGCACGTGTGCAATCGACCCACCTCCCGCACCGACGGTTCTGACATCAACTGATGAAGCTCTCACAGTCACGTCCCCTACTGTTGTCTCGCGTCTCAGCTGAGCATGACCGTTCTGTACCAGAGCTACATCTGTCGATGTACCTCCGATATCCAAGGTAAGTAAGTTTTTGAAACCCGCATTTCCTGCGACCCAAATAGCACCTGCTACCCCACCAGCTGGGCCACTCATGAGCATATTTACAGGATATTTAGCTGCTGATTGTGCCGATGCAAGCCCCCCATCTGATCTTAATATACTGAGTTTGACCTCTTTCATCTTTTCTAGTAGCTCGGATTCTAGATTATTGATGTATGTCTCAACTTTCGGTCTGACATAAGAATTTGTCACTGTCGTCACAGCTCTCTCATATTCTTGAAGCTCGGGGATCACCTCGGAGGAAATTGAAACTGGCACTTCGGGCATAATCTCTAGTGCGATATCACGAACTTTTTCTTCATGAATTTTGTTCGTGAAAGAGTTAATTAAGCAAACGGTGAGCGCTTCGATCTTTTCCTTAGCAAGATTCTTTAATGATTCTCGAAGACTAGACTCGTTCAGAACGGAAACAATTTCCCCCTTCGCACCAACACGTTCATCTGCTTCAATCGTGAGTTCTAGCGGAGCCATAGGCTCAGATTTCTGATAAATAACCCAGCCCCCCAGTCCCCCAGGAACAAACGACCTGGCAATCTGAAGCACTTGCCGGTAGCCTTTTGTAGTCACCAAACCAACTCTCGCCCCTGTCCCGGTCAGAACCGTGTTCGTTGCAACCGTCGTCCCATGCATGACATGAGTAATTTCAGATAAGTCGACCTTTGACTCTTCACAAACCCGAGCAATACCGTTCAGTACCCCAATAGAAGAGTCATGGGGCGTTGATGGAACTTTTGCCGTAGACATTTCACCATTCTGCTCATTCAGCAATAGTACATCTGTAAACGTCCCACCAACGTCGACCCCTAACCTATAAGAATTTTTCAACCTTTTTGCCCCTTAACCTAATGTTTGACCTTTCAAGCAAGCGCGTCTTGCAAGCTCTAGTACTATACAATATAGCTAGTCGAACTGGTTCATGATAGTCTCTAAATAGTAAAAGAACCGCAACTAAAAAGAATTAGGGGAGCCATAATGAGCGCGGAAAACCAAGTACACCCACAAACTAAACACGCAGTAATGGCTACACCAACGCATGACGAATTTTCTAGGCAGGAGTTCGTGCGATCGTATAAGAACTATCTAGTTCAGAACGTGCACTCCGGCAACCAAACTCGTTACGAAAAAATCATAAAGCCGAAGTTCGAAAAAACCCATAACCGAGCCCCGAAAGATAGATTTGAGGTCGGAAAAGAAATGGTACATGATCCGTATTATCAGATGTTCAGCTCTCTGCTTAGAACCAGTCAAGAAATGATGTGGTCGTCATGTCAAGTGCCCGTCAATCGTGACCTAGAAAACCTCAATGAAAAAATCAAGATCCCTAAAGGTACAAAGACTCTAGGTTCTCTTAAGCTCGATACAGAGCTGCAGATCCCGCGATATCACACAGCAGTGGATATTCACTGCCAGCCTGGTGGCTACCACAGCGAGGTCACTGAGGATGATGCATCAGCTGGACTAGTTTATGACCGCGCTGTGCATATATATGCGATGGGACAACTCGGACCCTACAACGACGATATTGGAGCAAGCATCCTTCTTTGGCTTAAAAATAATCATCCTACGATGGCTCCAAGAAAGATTTTAGATATGGGCTGCTCCGTTGGACATAGTACTGTCCCTTATGCGCAAGCGTTCCCGGATGCAGAAGTTCATGGTATCGATGTGGCTGCACCGATGCTTAGATATGCGCACGCCCGCGCCGAGGAACTTGGGGAAAAGGTACACTTTTCCCAACAAAATGCCGAGCAAACGAACTTTAAATCAGGAACTTTCGATCTAATCGTATCGCATATCCTTCTGCACGAAACATCACAAAAAGCTATCCATAACATAGTTAAAGAATGCCATAGACTCTTGAAGCCTGGCGGATTAATGGTTCATGGGGAAACTCCTCCTTATAAAAACATGGGGCCATTTGACGCTTTTATGCTGGACTGGGACACACGAAACAACAACGAACCGTTCTGGGCTCGTTCTCACGAAATCGATCTAGAAAAGTTATCCAAAAAAGGTGGTTTTGATCCAAAAAACCAATTTGAGACGCTCATACCCAGTGCACTGCAAGTCGCCGAGGCAAAAAGATCAAAGGTGTTCCAAGGAGGAGACTTCGGTGGGGGAGGTCTCTGGTTTATTTATGGAAACATGAGATAAGTGAATGAATGATATAAAAAAGCTACAGCGTAAAGCTCGAGGAGAAAGACCTGTTTTTTTCGAAGATCCGAATGTGGATAAGCTCATCTCTATGATCATGGGGCTAGCTGGGGAAGTAGCCGTGTTGCATGATCGCAGTGACACTCTGGAGCGCCTCTTACAAACAAAAGGTTTAGTTAAGCAATCTGAAATAGATAGCTTCGAACCCAGTATCCAAGTCCAAGGGGAAAGAGCAAGCTGGCGAAAGAATTACCTTAGCGAAATCTTGCGTATAATAGAAAGCGAGCTAGAAGGCCAAAAATCTGGCGACAGAGAACCCTATGAAAAGGCAGTAAAGAGAGTAGAAACTAGCTGATTTTCTAGTAACTACCCTCAACCATTTGATATAAATGGTTTGACCTCTTGGCCGAAACGGCGAATACCCGGAACGAAGTCGGGCCAGCTGAACAACATGCCATCTATACCTGAATCATCTCGTATCTCCTGAATGTGCTTTATCACAGTTTGAGGAGATCCAAGAATGACAGGGATCCCCATAAAGGCCATGTTTCCTTCTGCAATATTCTGCTCTAACGCGGCTTTAAGCTGACCGCTAGTGCCACCGGTATTAGTGTCAAGGCTGGCGCTAGCAATTATGTTTGATATGGCACCCTTATCTGCTCTTTGGACGATATGCTCCGCGACACGAACAGCTTCATCGTCACTATCTTCAACAATCAGATGGTATAAAGCGTATATCCCCACCGATCTTCCACATTTTTTTGCTCTGTCTTTTATGTCTTTCACACCTGCCACTAATTTTGATTTACTTGTCAAAACAAACTGATGATCCGCACTTTCAGCAACGAACTGTCTTCCAAGCGGAGATTGCCCCGCGCAAACTATTGGAATTTTTCCTTTAGGCTGCGGCAAAACAGAACAGTCGTCTAGCTTGAAAAAATCACTTTTATGGGTACACCGTCCAGTGTCCCATAGTGTTTTCAAAATGGAGATATACTCCGAGGCTAATTCATAGCGCCTTTCATAGTGGCTTTCACCTGGCCACATATCCATTTGCAAATACTCAGCTCGATTCCAACCTGTGACCACGTTCAAGCCACACCGCCCCGCGGATATATCATCCAAAGTAGCTATCATTCGAGCGACTATCGCTGGATGCTGGGTCAGAAGAGAAATAGAGGGAAAGAGTCCTATATCTTTAGTAACTGCAGCTATAGCTGCCATTAGAGTGAAGGACTCAAGACACGAATCCCAGTAGCCAGTTTCACCTCCGAACCCTTTGTGTTTCATCATTGAGAGCACAAAATCTAAACCTTGTTTTTCTGCTTCTATAGCACACTGTTTGTTATGCTCGAAAGTGGGCAGGTAAACTGGGCTCCCCGCGGAGGGGATATACCCATTGCTGCCATTTGGTAAAAAAACTCCAAATTTCATATTCCACACTCAAATTTCTAATATAGTAATATTATAACTCATAGTATTCCGTCCGGAGAAAAAATGATTAAGGACAGCTTACGGCAAAAAAACCGCATGAGATTCACAATTGGTTTGATTCTATGCGATCAACTTAGAGACCAATTCAGCGGTGATTTTCCCGACTATGAAACAATGTTTAAAACTGCTTTCGAAGAAAAATCGCAAAAGTTCAACTGGAAGACATTTGATGCGGTTACCGGAGAATTCCCAAAAGATCTCGATTCATGCGACGGTTATTTAATTTCTGGCAGCCGGTCGAGTGTCTATGAAGAAAAAAAATGGATGCTTTCTCTCGAAAATTTCATTAACAAATTAAATCGTAATAACAAACCCACAGTTGGTCTCTGCTTTGGTCACCAGATCATGGCTAAAGCACTTGGAGGTGCAGTTACTTCCGCGCCAGAGGGCTGGGGAATAGGATTCGCTAGATGCTCTGTCAATTCAGGCATTTCTGAAGGCCAACTTCTCCTCCCAGAGGAACTAACAGTCGGTGTTTGCCATCGCGACCAAGTCGTTAGGCTGCCGACTGGAGCCACTAACATTGGTAGTACCTCTCACTGTAATAACTTCTTAATCGAATTCACACCAAAGATGGTTGGCTTCCAAGGACATCCAGAATTTGAACCCGCCTACATCTCAGCCCTCATTGAAGAAACTAAAAATCTTCTCACTCCGCAGGAGTATTCCGTCGCATTACAATCAAAGAAAAATGCTCCTGATAATCAGCTCATCAGAAAAGCGATCACAAGGTTTCTAACTAAACGGACAGAAGACAGCTAACTCAGCGTACTAGAGAAAACTTAACCACGGCTTTAAGACCAGGGTTGTTGTCTTCAAAGATCAGTTGCCCCTCATGTGCTTTAACAACAGCATTCACAACACTTAAACCAAGACCACTGCCAGGCAATGAACGACTCTGATCGAGCCTAGAAAATCTTTCGAGTACATTTTCCCACTCATTTTCAGGAATACCATTTCCCACGTCGGTCACAATGACTTCAGCGTGGTCACCATCTCTTCGTCCGATCAGACTAACTGCCCCACCCTCAGGAGAGTATTTGATCGCATTGTCTACAAGATTTGATAGCGCTTGAAACAACAAATTTCTATCCCCGTGAATGAAAATAATGGGATCGCAGTCAGTCATTAGGACTAAGCCTTTTTCGTGAGCAAGCCCTTGGTATAGATCCGCAGCATCAAAAATCAACGGTGCAAAGTCAATTCGTTCAAAGCTTGGTTTGTAAGACCCCGACTCAATTCGAGCTATTTTCAATAAGGAAGAAAAAGTGCGAAGCAATTCATCTGCGTCTGCAACGCTCGCTTCTAATTCTCTCTTCACTAGGTCAGGAGCGCCCAAAGCAGCAGTTTCAATTCGATTGCGTAGTCTTGTTAGAGGTGTTCTTAAGTCATGTGCAATATTATCTGAGACATGTCTAACCGCTCCCACTAATGTTTCTAACCGGTCAAGCATCTCATTCACATGACGTGCTAGAACATCAAACTCATCTCCGGTTTCGCGTGACGTCAGTCGCTCGCCTAGACGGCCATCAACGATTTGTCCTGTACTGACTGTGAACTCTGAAACTCGACGGAGCACACGTCGACTCATAAATATACCCCCTACCAAAGCAAAAAGCATGGTCAGGCCTAATCCTACCTGAAGAGAACGGTTAAAAACCTTTTTAATTTGCGTGATTTCTTCTATATTCCTCGCAACCAAAAGCTGCACTCCGTCAGGCAATGGGTACACTCGACCTCTTGCTGGTACATAGTCCTCCGTTCCTGGCAACATATAATCGAACTCTACCCATCCCTCTTCACTCGGGCTAACTGATGGCCACATGCGCAAATTCCCAGACAGTGGTCTGTTATCGAGAGTAGAAAATTGATACAACATTTTTCGGTTCACTTTTGCCCGAACAGATAACGATTTTGCTAGCCAATCAATCCCTCTTTTCCTATATACCTCGGAAAGAACTTGTGTCTCTGAATAAAGAATTTCATCTGTCTCTCGGAGCACCAAACCTATGGTTGACCAGTAAAAATAGAAAGCGAGCAACCCTAGAGATACAGCAAAGATAAGGCTATAAGAGAGTGTTAACCGGAAAGTCGTAGTACGTGTCAACGACCTTAATTTAGATATGATGGTCTTGACTCCTAATTAAAGAGAGGCAAGCTTATAGCCAGCCCCTCTTACCGTGTGTAACAACTGTGCTTCAAAACCTTTATCAATTTTCGATCTCAAACGACTCACATGGACATCGATTACATTCGTTTGTGGATCGAAGTGATAGTCCCACACATGTTCTAACAGCATTGTCCGAGTAAGAACTTGACCTGCGTGACGCATAAGATACTCCAGCAACCGGAACTCCCGTGGCTGTAAGTCAATCGATTTTCCGTTTCGTCCAACCTTTCGCGTAATCAGATTCATTTCTAGATCGCCAACGCGTAGCAAGGTCTCCGGCCCTTCTGGAGCGACTCTTCGAAGAAGAGCGCCTACTCTAGCTTCCAATTCGCTAAAAGCAAACGGCTTTACCAGATAATCATCCGCACCTGCGTTCAATCCTGCTACTCTATGATCAATTTCGCCTAACGCGCTTAGAACCACTATCGGGATCCGGTTATCCGAGGCTCTCAAGGTTCGAACTATAGTCAAACCGTCTACCAACGGCAGCATTCGATCAATTACAATTAGGTCAAAGTCTCCTGTTGTAGCAAGATATAGCCCGTCTTGGCCATTATCGGTTAAATCTACCTTGTGACCTGCTTGCACTAGGCCATTCTTGATGAACTGGCCAGTCTCGTCGTCATCCTCTATCACAAGTAGGTTCATATAGATCCTCAGTGCAAATGCAAAATATACCAAACCAGTATCCAGATCTCTCGACTAGATCACCAGTAATTTGAAATACTATTAAAAATATTTAATGAGCTAGACACGTATTCATATATCTGACGGGTACTACCACACCCGTGTTGAGGTGATGTCCCGTAGCACAAGCCAGACATGCAAGATCTCCCTGCCGTATACATCTCTGCTCTGTTCATTGGTGATGATGTCCCAAAGAATGGAGCTTTCTATGTTACTTATGCAGAAATATCTTCAAACAAAATACTCGACAAATACCTCTCTCCTGCGTCTGGCAACACAACTACTATGGTCTTACCTTCATAACTTTTCAACTTACCAAGCTCAACCGCAACGTGGGCTGCAGCACCACAGGATATCCCACACAGCAAGCCTTCTTCCTTCGCCAGCCGCCGACCCATAACGACAGCTTCTTCATTAGTAACAGTCTCAACCTTATCAATCATAGACAAATCTAGTGCCCCAGGGATAAACCCTGCTCCAATTCCCTGAATTTTATGGGGGCCAGGTTTCACTATCTGATTGCCTAATGTTTGACTAATTACCGGGCTCTCGAACGGTTCTACTGCTACAGTTTCTATTGGTCTGCCGCGCGTTTGCTTCATATATCTACTGATACCAGTAATCGTGCCACCTGTTCCGACTCCCGCAACCAGCACATCAACTTGTCCGTCTGTCTGATCCCAAATTTCTGGCCCAGTTGTCTTCTCGTGAATAGCAGGATTAGCTGGGTTATCAAATTGTTGCGGCATATGGTACCTACTCGGATCCCTAGCGACTAATTCTTCCGCCTTAGCAATTGCTCCCTTCATCCCTTGACTTCCGTCAGTCAGGACTAAGTTAGCTCCAAAAGCCTTAAGCACTTTTCGACGTTCCATACTCATTGTTTCAGGCATAGTAAGCGTCAATTTATAACCTTTGGCCGCACACACGTATGCCAAAGCTATCCCAGTATTACCACTAGTAGGCTCAATAATCTCTACATTTGGTCCTAACAAGCCTTTTTCTTCTGCATCCCAAATCATCGCCGCTCCTATACGGCACTTTACAGAGTAGGCTGGATTACGGCCTTCGATTTTAGCAAGTACTTTAGCACCTCCATTTTCGACAACACGATTTAGGCGCACCATCGGAGTGTCTCCGATAGCTAGGGAGTTATCTTCAAAATAAGTCACCACAATTCTCCTGATAAAAAACGAAACTTTATAAATTAGGAATAACTTTTTCACCAAACATACGTATGTCTTCTAAAGCTTCTTTTTGAGCTGGCCCACCGGGCTGTCTCATTCGAAGCATAACGTAGTCCGGTTGGATAGCTTCTTTCCACATCTGCAGTTGTTCTAAACATTGATCCGGCGAACCAGCTATCAATCGCTCTTTGGCAAGCAGCTCAAACGTAAGATCGCCTGACGTTTTTACAGCTTCAAGATGCTTGTCTTGAACATAGGCTCCACCCTCGTAGTAATAGCGATGGGTGACCATCGTTGGCTCACTTTTTGCAACGCACGCTTCCCAACTCTCTCCAACGACACAATCACGCATCAGCACAATATAAGGCTTACGCCCATGTTTTTCTGCTTCTGCTCGATACTGTGCCGCATAATCTTTAATGACATCGAGAGATTGAATCGGGTCAGCTATCCATCCATCACCCATCCGCCCCGCTCGTTCCAACCCAACCGGTACCCAGCCTGCTAACCAAATAGGCGGTCCTCCGTCTTGGTAAGCAGCTGGCGTAACCCTGACATTCTCGATCTTGTGGTACTTGCTGTCGTAACTAAACGCGTCTCCAGTCCATGCCTTTCGCAGAACTTCTACACACTCTTCGGTCCTTCCCGCTCTTTGCTTGAGCGACACACCAAATGCATCGAAGTCGGGCGGTTGATAACCAATACCAACTGCTGCAATCATCCGCCCTTTGGTAGCCTGATCAATTACTGCAATATCTTCCGCAAGACGAATAGGGTGATATAGAGGAGCAAGAAGGACGCAAGTACCCACTTTAATTCTCTTCGTTCGGGCGCCAACCATCCCTGACAACAAAACAGGGGAAGGCAAATAATTATCTTCCTGTTGATGATGCTCTGTGAAGAAGAAGCCATCAAAGCCTACTTCTTCACACAGTTCAGCTTGCTCCATAAGTTCATCAATTAATCCAGATACATTTCCTTCTTCAGAAACGTCTTGGGTACATGGAAAATATCCTACTGGCAACATAGCTCAACCTCACTTTGTTTCTCTAACTTACAGCTTATACAGTTTAAATCCCAAACTAATTAAGCAGACTTTTTTCTGATACCAATTATAACGCTTATTTCGCTCTAGCTCCTAAACTCAGGCTCATGAAGTGCCGCAAGTTGCTCACGAAGCTCAAGAATATGCTTCTCCCAGTATCTCTGGCTATTAAACCACGGAAAAGCTAGCGGAAAAGCTGGATCAGACCATCTTTTTGCCATCCAGCCGGCGTATCCTATGAGCCGAAGTGTCCTCAAAGGCTCTATGAGGCTAATTTCACGGTAATCAAAATCCCTAAATTCAGTATATTCTTCGAGAATCCAATCTAATTGAACATTTTGTTCTGTGATATTTCCAGACAGTAACATCCAAAGATCCTGGACTGAAGGACCCATGCGAGCATCATCAAAATCTACAAAATGAGGGGCATCGTCTCTCCATAAAATATTCCCAAGATGGCAGTCACCGTGGATTTTAATTTCTCTAAATGAACTTGATTCTTCCAGGCGATTACCAAGGACATTCTCAACGTCGGTGATCAGTGAATCATAGGCCAACTGAAGATCCGCGGGGATGAATGCTGTCCTGACTTCACTTATGCTCTCACGCGCGTAGTCGAGATTAGAAATAGATGGTCTGTACACGAAGGTGCTTCCTCCGCCTGCGGCATGTATTCGCCCTAAGAAACGCCCTAATGTTCTAAGATGCTCTTCCTTGTCGAGCTCTGGGGCCCTGCCGCCTTTCCTTTCAAAAAGTGCGATTCGAAAGCCCTTTTTTTTGTGAAGCGTTAAACCAAGTGAATGCTTAATAGGAGGGACGACTGGCAGTTCCGCAAAAGCCAAATCTACGCAGTAGTCGTGTTCTTCTTGTAGCGCCTCGTCGCACCACCTATTTGGTCTATAGAATTTTGCAATAATTGGTTCAGCATCCTCAATGCCAACTTGATACACTCTGTTCTCATAGCTATTTAAAGCCATGAGATGGCCATCAGTCTTATAACCGCAATCGTCTATGGCACCAAGAATAAAATCAGGTGTCAGAAACTCGAAAGCATGAGACATGGTTGATTCTTTATCGGAGGACTTTTTCTTTTAGGGCCATTATTTTATCTAGTACCGGTAACACCACCTCCCTACTGTCAGAAGGCAGGCCAAAAACTAAGTGGTTATACCCAAAAGCCAGCTGCTCCTCTAATTCTCGCTCATTCAATGGCGCTAGAAACAATGCCAAATCAAGGTCCGCATACGACCGGCCCCGTTTCGTGCAAGCCGCCTTCACAGATTCCACAGTACCGTCTCCGGGTCGGCCGCCGATAGGCAACCAGCCATCACCATATTCAGCCACACGTTCCCCCACATATTTCGAATTGGAACCTATCCAAATAGGTGGTCCTCCTGCCTGAACAGGTTTTGGAAATGACCACATTTTCTCAAAATTGACAAACTCGCCATGAAACTCCGGCTCTTCCTCAGTCCAGATAGTTTTCATAGCTAAAATTCTCTCACGCAGTACTCGCCAGCGTTTTGAAAACTCTGTTCCATGGTTCTCTACCTCCGGCTTATTCCATCCTGCTCCTACACCAAAAATAAACCTTCCATCGGATAATTGATCGATGGTTGCGACTTCTTTCGCCAAAGTTATAGGGTGCCGTTGGGACACCAAACATATCCCTGTACCCAATTTAATTTTGTCTGTCACTGCCGCGCAGGCTCCAAGAGCTACGAAAGGATCGTAGGTTCTCAAATACATAGGAGGAACTTCCCCATTCGGAAAAAAGGGGGACGTCGTATCAAGAGGAATATGTGTATGTTCAGGCAAGAACAAAGAATCTAACCCTCTAGACTCTACCTCGCGTGCCAATTCTACTGGCTGTATAGATTGGTCAGTTGCAAAAATAATTACTCCACTAGCTACCATCGGTGTTCCTTCATACTGAAAAATTTTCTCTAACTAATTGTCTTGCCAAAGCTTTCTTGGCAAACCATATTTGATGCCAAGTACTAAACTAATCCTTTATCTATAAAGATAAAAAATTTGATATTACCATTCCATTTTAGCGCCGGCTCGCGTGGAGGAGAAAAATTCTCCGGTCGGCCCATCGTCAGGGAGAGTCGCCAGCATAACTGGAGTCTGAGCTCCTTCGACAATACTTAGGGGCGCATCTTCAGTACCCATGTCCGTTCGGCACCAACCAGGTGAGGCCGAATTAACCTTAAAGTTTGTACCTGTAAACTCTTTCGCAAATAAAACAGTCAGCGCATTTATTGCAGCTTTGGAAGATTGATAAGCAGGCCCCATTACTTCATAGACATGAGAATCTGGATTGTTAATGTGAGCAAGTGAGCCCATGTCCGAAGAAATATTCACAATACGAGCACTCGAACTTTTCAACATCAAAGGTACAAACTCACGAATCATTTCAAAAGGACCAAAGAAATTTGTTTCGAAAGTCTCTTTTAATTCAGACACCTTTAGAGCGCTAGGCATAGTGCCCCATTCCTCGACAAAAGTGCCTGCATTGTTTACCAGCACATCCAAACACTCAACTTCTGATTCGACAGCGCGAACAGCATCCAAAATTGTGTTCGATTTTGACGTATCGATAACGATTGGTCTCACGTCAAAACCTTCTTTTGTCAGATTTTCTGACGCAGCTATACCTTTTTCAATATCTCGGCACCCAAGGAAGACTATGTGATCCTTTGCTCCTAACTGCCGACATATCTCCAAACCTAGTCCGCGATTCCCACCCGTGACCAGAGCCGTTCGTTTCCCTTTATCCATCTTTGTCGCCCTATTAATAATCTAAAGATTCCTAAGCATCATTGTAAACAGAACTGCCAGTCTCACGAAATTCGCTAGCTTTCTCTTCCATTCCTTGAGTTAGGGTTTTATCAGTAACTTGCTCCCCTTTACCGGCGGCGTAATCACGTACTTCCTGAGAAATTTGCATTGAGCAAAATTTCGGGCCACACATTGAGCAGAAGTGTGCCAACTTGTGTCCTTCTTTAGGTAAGGTCTGATCATGGAAGTCCCTGGCTCGCTCTGGATCGAGACTCAAGTCAAACTGATCCTCCCATCGGAATTCAAACCGCGCTTTGGACAATGCGTTGTCCCTAAGTTGTGAGCCAGGGTGGCCTTTCGCCAAGTCAGCAGCATGAGCGGCGATTTTATAGGTAATAATGCCTTCTTTAACGTCATCCTTGTCCGGAAGACCTAAATGTTCTTTAGGAGTCACATAACAGAGCATCGCGGTTCCATACCAGCCGATCATCGCGGCACCGATAGCGGATGTGATGTGATCATATCCAGGCGCTATATCTGTAGTCAACGGGCCTAATGTATAAAACGGAGCTTCGCCACAGGTCTCCAACTGCTTGTCCATATTTTCTTTAATCAGGTGCATGGGAACGTGTCCAGGCCCTTCAATCATTGTTTGTACATCATGCTTCCACGCAACCTGAGTAAGTTCTCCAAGAGTTTCCAACTCAGCGAACTGTGCCGCATCATTAGCATCAGCGATACTACCCGGGCGTAAACCATCACCGAGGGAAAAGCTAACATCATACGCTTTCATTATTTCGCAAATATCTTCGAAGTGTTCATAAAGGAAGCTTTCTTTATGGTGAAATAAGCACCATTTAGCCATAATAGACCCGCCTCTAGAGACTATACCTGTCATCCTGGTTGCTGCCAAAGGGACATACGCAAGCCTCACGCCCGCGTGGATCGTGAAATAATCGACACCTTGTTCTGCTTGTTCAATTAGCGTATCTCTGAAGATTTCCCAGGTCAGGTCTTCTGCGACCCCATCAACTTTCTCTAGTGCCTGATATATAGGCACAGTCCCGATTGGAACAGGGGAGTTACGAATGATCCACTCACGAGTCTCATGAATATTTTTTCCGGTTGAGAGATCCATAATAGTATCGCCACCCCATCGGGTCGACCAAGTCATCTTTTCAACTTCTTCTTCTATAGAGGATGTTACAGCGGAATTTCCGATGTTAGCATTTATTTTCACTAGAAAATTTCGACCTATAATCATCGGTTCAATTTCAGGGTGATTGATGTTCGCTGGAATGATCGCACGTCCTAAAGCGACTTCTTGTCTTACAAATTCGGGAGTAACCACTTCAGGGATCGCCGCACCCAAAGAATTTCCTTCGTGGATACGACCATGCTCATATTGATCAAAATTCACCTTTTTTTGATTCTCTCTGATGGCGACGTACTCCATTTCAGGAGTAATAATTCCTTGCCTTGCATAATGCATCTGACTTACGTTTTTACCTGTAAAAGCCCGCCTAGGCTTCGTGATTTTCGTAAAATGCAAATGTGATAGCTCACCATCTGCAGCTCTGGCTCTTCCATACTGAGAAGACAAATCTGACAGAGTCTCAGTATCCCCGCGTTCATCGATCCAAGCATCGCGAACCCCTGTCAAGCCTTTTCTTAAATCAATAGAAGACTTTGGATCGGTGTAGGGCCCTGATGTGTCATAAACCAGAATATCTGGATTTGAAGCGCTCCCAGAGACACCCGCAGTATTGTGCTGGCTGATCCGTCTCATCGGCACATTTATGTCAACACGTGAACCCTGAATATAGGATTTTGTCGACCGAGGAAAGGGCTGGACGGCTTTTTTGTCAACTGTGGCCGACTCGCTTAAAGGGGTATCATTAATCAATGCGCTCATGCGGTACCTCTATGTCACACCGTAACCGGTGTATTGTGATAAATCTATTAGAGGTATTCTAGGGATCATCGCTTTCCTAAACGCTCAAAGCAGTGTTCAGGTTCAAAGGGTCTGCTCTCAGCCTTTGCTAACCGCAAAAACACCCCTAGCCTCTCGCTTGCGTAACTATGAATCCTAACAGTTATAAATGCAATTAAATAGCTACCCCGCACTAGTGCGGGGTAGCAAACCAAGAAGGACGGGTACCTTCTTTCAAAACGTGCCATTGGGAAACTTATGACACAAGCAAGAGTGTATATCTTAGATCAGCATCTTATTGTTGCTAACAGATTAACTTTACGTAACGTTACCCACATCTCTAGACAGTAAAAGTCTTAACCTAGTCAGGTACTTAAAATAATACTCCCGCGTTAAGAGGTAAAGGTGAGTCGAAAGATTAAGACCAACGACTCTTGGCTGATCAAGACTATAATAGACTGGAAGTTCAAAGAAGGCCTATGTCTAATGAGAAAGAGAAACATGCTTGATCATCTAAACCATAAAGAGCCCATATGGAACGCAGGTATGGGGCTGGGCTTAGCAGGGCCTGATCTCGTCGCCGCCATAAGCAGTGCAGGTGGATTTGGAGTCTTAGGTGCAGGAGCGATGACGGCAGGGGCGATAAAATCCATGATCGAGGCAACTAAAAAACTAACCAAAAAGCCTCTTGGTGCAAATATCATAATACCTATGTCGGACGGATCCGATGTAGCCGCCTGCTTTGATGCAGGAGTAAAAGTTGTGGTTCTTTTTTGGGGTGACGTACAACCCTATATTAAAGATGCACAAAAAAAAGGGATCTATATCGTCAGTCAATGCGGATCAGTTGAAGAAGCCGTAATCGCAGCAGATGCTGGTGCGAGTGGAATCATTATGCAGGGTACTGAGGCAGGGGGGCATGTTAAAGCCAAATCGCCTCTTTTCGAAACGCTACAAAGTTGTGCTCGAGAGCTCGGTGCTATCCCAACAATAGCGTCTGGGGGGATTGGTACCGGAAAGGACATATTAAAAGCGTTAACTAGTGGCGCAGCGGCAGTTTCTATGGGAACTAGATTTCTTGCAACAACTGAATCATCTGCTGCCAAAGAGTACAAAGAGAGACTCATTCTGGCTAATTCTGATGATACGGTTATCACCAAGCTTTTTGACGGAGGTTGGGCCGATGCAAACCACCGAGTGGTTATGAACGACACATACAATCGCTGGGTTGATAACGATAGTCGCTCTCCGGGACAAAGACCAGGCGAAGGGTCTCAAATCGGAACTATCTCTATTGAAGATACCCTCGTCCCTCTGACTCGCTATACAACTTATCCTCCAACAAGCGCTTTCGATGGTGATATAGAAGAAATGCCACTCTATGCTGGCACCTCGGTGTCTCAAGTGCGCGAAGTAATTTCAGTGGCGACGTTAATGAGCACGCTATCGATCGAATACAAAAAAGCCCTACTAGAAAAAGCCTAACGGTTTTGTATAATCACATCAAACTCAATCACGGGGAGAGACAATGCGCGTCACACAAGCACTTATAAGAAACCTTCAGCAAAAACCTAAAGCTATTGCAACTATCTCTGGAGATCGCAGTACGACATGGGAAGAACTTGTAGAAAGAATCTCAAAGCTCGCATCAGGCCTGCTCAAGTGCGGCCTGCAAACTCAAGACAGAGTTGCTATCGTAAGTCTTAACTCCGACAAGTATTTGGAAACTCTTTTTGCTACGCCCTGGGCAGGAGGTGTGATCGTTCCGATAAACTATAGATGGTCTGCCCCTGAGATCGCATTCGCATTAAATGACTCAGGAACAAAATTTGTGTTTCTGGATGATGAATTTGGCGGATTAACAAGCGACCTTAGAAAGCTAGTCAATCATGACTTGACTATCATAGCATTGGAAAGTGAATTCCTAGGGTCTGACGCCACACATGAGAAACTAATCACCGATTCCGATAGCGTCCCTGAGTTCCATAACAACGGTGACGACATCTCGGGTATTTTTTATACCGGTGGCACTACTGGGAGATCGAAAGGCGTAATGCTCACGCATGAAAACCATATGTCTAATACTTTCCAATCTGCGGCGCTAATGGAAACAAGCGATGGGATGAACTATCTCCATGTCGCTCCAGCCTTTCATATTGCCGATGCTGAGTTCTTTTATACCATCACTCAATTAGCTGGCTGTCATGTGTTTCTGCCTCGGTTTGAACCCCAAACATGCGCAGAAGCTATAGGCAAACATGCTATAAGCGACATAATTCTCGTGCCAACGATGATTCAAATGCTACTCGCTCTCCCTGAGTTCTCAAGTTACAACTTTAGTTCTCTCAAACATTTGTACTATGGTGCATCACCTATGCCAGAAGCAGTGGCAGGAGAGCTCATTGAAAAATTGCCGCATGTAAAGGCATACCATTTGTACGGGCAAACTGAATCTGCCCCTCTTTTAACTTCGTTGGACCCGGCGTACCACGTCACAACTGGTCCTTTGGCTGGCCGCTTGAGATCCGCCGGCAGAGCAATGCCTGCAGTTGAGATAAAAATCATCGATGAGGATGGTAACGAAGTTCCTCGCGGGACTATTGGAGAAATCATAGCTAGAGGTCCAAACATCATGAAAGGTTATTGGGGACAAGAAAAGCTTACTCAAGAAACCATCAGAAATGGCTGGCTTCATACGGGTGATGCCGCACACATGGATGAAGAAGGCTTCATATTTATTAGCGACCGCCTTAAAGACATGATTATATCTGGTGGAGAAAACGTCTACTCAGCAGAGGTCGAAAATGCAATGTATCAGCACCCCAAAGTCGCACAATGCGCCGTCATCGGAGTGCCCGATGAGAAATGGGGTGAAAGAGTCCATGCGATAGTCCTTACTGAGAACGATGAAAAAATTTCTCCAGAGGAGTTAATGTCGCACTGCCGTGCATTAATCGCTGATTTTAAATGTCCGCGTTCAATAACCCTGCGCACCGAACCTTTACCTTTATCCGGCGCTGGCAAAGTACTGAAAACAGAATTAAGAAAGCCATTCTGGAAAGGACTTAAAAAAGCAGTCAACTAGGACCAGAAAAATAATAATCAGCCAGGGGGCATCAGCCCAAACTTCTGCCTCTGGACATCCTGAGTTGTCCAAGCATCTGCATTATCGCAAAAGAACTCAATAGTGGGGACTAGCCAAGAGGTGTCGTCAAGTGTTCCAGCTTTAATAAAAGCAACACCCGGCATCGAGTTGACTATAGAATATAAAGGCGAACCGCAGTTTCCACAAAAATGTCTTAAAACACCCTCACCACTTAGACCTTTAGTTTCGTAGATCCGTGGAGTTCCTTCGACAACGATCTGATCCGCGCCAACTCCTACAATCGTCGAGAATGCTGAACCCGTCTGGCGTTTACAGTCCGGGCAATGACAAATACCCGTCACGCTTGAATCACCTTCCACATCATATTGTATATCCCCACACATGCAGCCACCTTTTAATTTAGACATTATGCACCTCTAATATCACTTGGTATAAAAAAAAATAAGCATTAATATTGTACACTTTCGCGACGACATTCACTGTAAAGTAAATCAAAAGAATCAAAGAGAGGAAAAATGAAGTTAGGGATGAATATACGAAACTGGGGGCCAACAGCAAAGCCAGACTTTCTTGCCGCTTGTGCGCGTTCAGCTGATGATTCTACACTTGACTCAATTTGGTTAAATGATCACCTTGGCCTGCCACCTGTGTTTGACAATGAATACCAAATTGACCCCAGTATGGGAGATATACTTGATCCCTTGGCCGTCGCAAGTTACCTAGCAGGGATTACCGCCCGCATAAGATTTGGAACGGGTGTCTTGGTCTTGCCATATAGGCCTGCCGTGGTGACTGGTAAGTTGATTGCCAGTATACAAGTACTTTCAAAAAACAGATTCCTTCTTGGTTGTGGCCCGGGATATCTCAAAGAAGAATTTACGGCGCTTGGAGTGTCCAAAACCAAACGTGGCAGGATAACCGATGAAACATTAAAATTTTTACATGATGCGTCTAACGGAGCTCTCCACAATTTAAATGGCCAAGATTTCCTTATCAAACCTCAACTATCACTTCCACCTATTTACATTGGAGGCATCGCCGAAATAGCCATACCAAGGGCAATAGCCTTCGGAACAGGCTGGCAACCTGCATTTGGACAGACTCCCGCTAATATAAAATCTACCATGACCGAATGGAATAGTAGGACTGACGAATCCAGATTGAAACGTTTAGAAGTGGTGATGATGAAAACGCTGCCTTTAAATGAAAAGAACAAAGCAATAGATCTCGCAGCCGCATACAAAGAAGCTGGTGTCACAGAATTTGTGCACACCCAAAGTTATGAAACACTCGATGAGTATAAAGAGATTATTGAACAAATCGATGGCACTATTAGGCAAGCCATTCATTAAAACAAATCAGAGCAAACAATAAGAGCGAGTGCACCATGATCGATTCCACGATTTCAGTTCGTCCACTAACCCCTGCAATTGGTGCTGTGATTGACCATATCGATCTAAGTCATGAACTCTCACCTTCTATAGTCGATACCATCCGAGCCGCATTCTTAGAACATCAAGTAGTCTTTTTCAATGAGCAAGACTTAACACCAAAGACCCTCGTTCAAGTAGCACGCAGTTTTGGCGAAATAGGATACTACCCTTTCGTAGAGGGAATGAGAGATTTCCCTGAAGTAGTAGAGGTAGAAAAAAAAGAAGGTGAGAAAGTTAATTTTGGGGGACTCTGGCACACAGATACCAGTTACCTACAAGAACCCCCGTTAGGATCGCTGCTCTATGCTCTTGATGTCCCTCCTATAGGAGGCGATACACTATTTTCAAACATGTATTTAGCTTACGACGCGCTAAGTAGCAAAATGAAAGACATTTTAAATGATCTGAAGGGCGTTAATAGCGCAGAAAAACCAGATGCGGCATTAGGCCGGACCCATAGAATAGCTGAGAAGCCCAAACAGGCTGCTGAAATCATCACCACCTCGGCGCATCCGCTTGTTAGAACTCATCCTGAAACAGGGCGAAAAGCACTTTACTGTAGTGCCGCTCACACGATGAATATTGAAGGCATGACTGTCGCCGAAAGCGCTCCAATACTTAATTATTTGTATAGTCTTCAACAACGTGAGGAGTTTACGTGCAGATTTCATTGGAAGCCTGGCTCACTTGCTTTTTGGGACAATCGCGCAGCGCAACACAATGCACTCAATGACTACCATGGGTGTCGTCGGATGATGTATCGTGTGACATTGAAAGGGGATCGACCGGCTTAAACACAACAACTGCTAGGGGGAAAAAATGACAAATAAACTTTTCACAGACGATGAGCTCCGGGAAATGGAGAAACGCACGGTTGATAGACTCACTACAGCTATAGATGCAGGTGATTCGGAAGGGGCTAAAAAAATAGCGAATCGAATGTACAATGAGTTCTTAAGTATGCATGACTTATACCGTAATTGGATCACGGCTACTCTCACAGAAGTAGGGCAGAGATACGGGGATCAAGCGCTAGACGAAATCATGGTTGAAGGTGTCCGAGCTTGGTGGCAACCCATTGTATCAAACTTACCCAAAGGCGAAGACACTCTTGCTGCTAGAGTGAAAATGTTTGCCTCCGGCTTGCATGGACACCTTCAGCCACTAGGTATAACAGAAGATGAAGAGAAAATAGAAATCAAGCTGAGACCATGTGGAAGCGGAGGAAGATTAATTTCGGAAGGGAAATATGAAGGGAAAGATGCATTTCTAAAGATAAAAGAACCTCAAGCAATGACCTATAACCGCAGTGATTATCCCGTTTATTGCGCCCATGAATATGCCATGGAGAAAATTGATATTGAAGAGAATGGAAAACCTTTCATAGTAGTGGAACCTGCAGAAAACCTTGGCTGCGATGATTGCTCTTTATTTATTTACAAAGATCCAGATAAAATACCATTGAAATACTATGAACGGATAGGTATGAAAAAACCCTAAGACGGACAGAAGTTAAAAACCACCCGGCATCAACAAGTCGCTGGCATTGAAACTCCTACGGCTTCGGAGAAGCTCTGCAACACTCTCAATGTGAGGCCCCAGATCACCTCGCCATCATGCTTTATGCCAGGAAAATTTCGTAACTGTCCCCCCATTGGGTATTCAATCTCAGTTACGAAATCCTCGTTAAATAAATGCGATATAGGAACCCAGAAAACGTGGGCTACTTCCTCTTTTTGAAGAGGGATAGCTTTCTCTGCTTTCTTACTTTCAATATAGTAAACGATGGGCGACAAAGTTAAATTGTTCTTCAAGTCGTTTCTTTCTATAACTCTCTGAGGCAGAGAACCAATTCTCTCGCTTTCGTTTATATCTAGTCCGACTTCTTCCCGAGTTTCTCTCTCCGCAACATGCGCAGGGCTCTCATCTAATCGGGAAGCCCGTCCTCCCGGGAATGCAACCTGCCCAGACCAAGGGTCACCTTCACGCTCGGCTCTTCGGATAAAACAGACTTCTAGCACTCCACCTCGTCTCGTTAGGATCATGGCAACAGAGGCATGAGTTGCATTTGGCTCAAATACACTCCTCTCAAGCTTTTGAGCGTCAAGAGCAGCTCTGACAAGTTCAAGACTTAGCAAAGACAATTACCATCACATTCATCTAGATCAAACCACACGACCGAACGGCAACTACTGCCCACTGGTTAGGGAGGACACACTAAACAGTCGCTTGATCTTTGAAGGCTTCATGGTCGGATGAATTGTGTCTGACATTGCATGCACTAAAGTAGCTCGATTCGTAATTAAATTAATATTTGACTGCCCTCTCCAACTGACAACAGATTTTTCCGCTTCTGTTTCACCTATTTTTGGCGATCGATACATTGCATCAAATATTTTCCACAACTCGTCCTTCTGATTAAAAACAAGTGCATTCGCTATATCAAATGTTTCGTCATCAATAAATATTATTTTGCTCTTATACGGGTGCCCATCCCACGTAGACTTAACTTCCACCACATGGCAATTCCGCAATTGCCAGCGATCGATAATTGCTCGGCTAAAAGGACCACCAAACCGAATCGGTTTTCCTTCAGTATCAATGACATCCAATACTTTTTTTGTACCTAAGTAATCCCATTGATAATCTAACACCCGACCGGCAAAGCCATCAAAATCATCTAACGTTACTTCACTCCCCATAAAGCTATCCGACCTTTCTTTAGCCGAATACCTACGAACTCGGCGTTCAGTAGGGGAATAGACGTTCACTTGATCATCCGCATGCGCATCCTGAGCGCGCTCGACCACAAACTTCATGCCCGCTATATCAAAAGGGTCAGAGAACTCAATATAATCCTTAAAATATTTATCAGCGGCACTAGGTACTTTCATCTTATAGTCGTCTTTAGGCAGCATAGCCAAATTACTCAAATACACTCGATGGAACTCTTGTATTACCCGTCGCTCGATACGACCGTCGCCTTCGATACCGTAACTAGACTCTTTCTTCCCATTTTTTCCGTCTCCTTGATCAATATATGTCATTGCAAGTTTCGAGACTTGATATCCTGTAAACTGCCATCGATAAATATTATTCCAAGCTACCATAAGACCAGCGTGCTCCGAAGATGCGGCTGCGATTTGTTCGTTAGAGAATGGTTGGCCGGCTTGATAATCTTCAAGCTCTCCCCCAGCGCCGAGTTTTGGCTGCCCCGCATATTTATTTGTCGCATCTTGATAAGCTTTAAAAAGAGGATATTTTTTGGTCTCTTGTATAGTGATAGAGCTACCAGAATAAGAAAATTCATCAACGTAACCTGGTGGCATAAAAGGGCGAACTAGGTCGAGATTGGTGTCAGTCACCACAGTCCCTGCAGCTGGCGCATCCATAGTAACAACCTGATTGAGCCAAGTAGTAATATCTGCTCGGGACACGGAGGCGGCAGCGCTCTGTGTAGCGAAACAAGCGATGCCAATAAAACCAAAAATTCTAAAAAAAGATAATACCTTCATCCGAAAGCCACTCCATAAATAGAACCTGTCCAAAATTGGACAGGTAAATGCGCAAAGAAGTCACATCATCAAATAGTTAAGCTGCTGCTACCTGCTCTTTTTGTTCAATGTCTGCAAGCACAGGCATCAGATATTTTTTAAACTCTACAGGGCTTTCCGACATCGGGAAATGCCCCATACCTTCCATCAAGGTATATTGCGCTCCCGACACCTTGTTTGCTAGCTCTTGGCATGCCTCTGGATAAGCAGACCAGTCATAGGTTCCGCTGAGCACATAAAACATACACTTTGCCGTATCAATTTCGCTAGCGGTCTCTCTAAGATCATGTTCTATCCCATAATAATTTAAGTCGCCGGAAAACACTGGCGGCGCACCCTGACTGTAAGCCCAGACTGTCTCTCTTACATTGGCCTCCGGAGAGTGAGGAGAACAAAGGCTCAGCATCATGGCAGCCTTCGTGTCATTAGATAACCTAGGATGCCTCCACCATTTCTGAAACATTTTATCAAATCCTCCACTATGACATGAAGATTCTAATCCAATACAGGCTCTAAACTCATCTGGGTAATGACAAGCTAAATCGGCTGCCAAATGACCTCCCATAGAACACCCCATAAAAACAGGTTGAAATAAATCAAGCTCTTTCACAAAACTGATCCAAAATTTCATGAACCAATCTTTCTTCAACTTATACTCATCTTCCCAGTAACGGTTTTCTACCGGCGGCAAAGACTTCCCGTGCAGAGGAAGATCGAGTGCGATGACTCTATAGCGAGACGTAATATCTTTATCTTCCAATAGGTGTCGATATTGACGGCCGTCGGAGCCTGCGGTGTGCTGACAGACCAAAGGTATACCCTCTCCAGCCTCTTCAAAATAAACACGATATTCAATGCCTTCCACATCAAGGTATACATAACGTCCGACAATATTTGAAAAACGAGCCATTTTAATTCTCCTTTAAGCTGCCAATTTTTGAGCGTTATAACATTCGGCCATACAGGCGTGGATTCTGCGTATGGAGGAATAGTAGGCGTATGCCGACTCAAGGTCCCCTCCAAATTCGAGCTCGTGATGAAACGAAGCCGCAAACCAATCATGATAAAAAGGTTCTGGTTTTTCTCGCAGCATCTCCACCCAAACCGTCTCCGGAGCTGAAACACTTATCGTGTAGGAATCGAAGCCCTCAGTGCCGCTTACAAAAGTGTCTACTTTGCCGTTTTCAATACGCATAAAGTATAGATCAGATCCAATAGAGAATCTTAAATCACAATACCAAAATCGAGCACTAAGTGTGAATTCTTTATCGCTGTTTAGCCTCTCTGATATAGCTTCTACTGGTAACACAACCGAGCGCTCCATTTCATTTTCTCCTTTTCTTTCAGTTAAATAAAATCAGGCACTAAATGCTTTTTTAAGCGCTATTGCTTGTTTATTAGCAATTTCAGCTCCTGCGGGCCGCTGATTGATCAAGTCTAACGCACCACCTAGATCAGGAACCTCCGCCACAATGTCCCAGTCGTAAATAGCTTGGCATACAGGAGCAGCATAAATGAAAGTGTGAGCAGCAACAATATCAGCAGCCGAAAAAGACCCACACAAATACTCATCAAAAGTGCATAAGTGTCGTAAAGCCGATAGACCACTTTCCATCACAGGTTTGACTTGTTCACAAGCTGCTTCGTCTCGGAGCCCGCCGAAGAACACTTCACCATAAAGCCGTCGGCAAGAGAGTTCAATATATAACTCTAGACATTTCATTACCTGTCGCACTCTCGCAGCTCTAAAAGCTTCTCTCGGGAATAGTGCTATACCATCATGAGTCGCATCTAAATATTCGATGATTACACTTGCCTCAGACAAAAATTGCCCATCGATATCAACACAAGGGAGTTTCCCCATAGGGCTTTTAATTTTGAACTCATCGTCTTGTGACGGTTGCGTGTCAATAGATTCAAAATCAATTCCTTTCTCTAGCAAGGCAAACTCGACCTGATTGAAATAGTTACTTACTGAATATCCGTAAATTTTAATCATCTAATGTGTCCTATGTTAGTCTGGTGTCTTCTAAATTAGTCTAAGCGGGTGTGTAAAGTTCTATGATCTCAGTGACGTTCAACTCAGATAAATCAATACTATGACCCCCATGATTTCCCAAACAATCTCGCGCCGATAATGCTAAGTTAACAGTTAAGCTTCAGGAATTGAAGTCCTGCAAAGAAACCTTTGAAATAAATGGAGGAAAAAATGCGGCTCCCCGACATCAAAACAGAAGAGCTGTCTGTAGAGCAATCTGTGCTGCTTGAAGCAATGCAAAGTGGACCGAGAAAAGGAGGCATTGGAGACAACCCTCTAGGGGGGCCATTCGGGGTTTGGGTTAGAACCCCAGTGTTAGGCCAAGCCATTCAGTCTCTTGGATCCACTATCCGTTTTGAAACATCGCTACCTAGTGATATCCGTGAGATCGTGATTTGTACCGTTGGGACATTTTATCAATCTGAGTTTGAGGTCGCGGTCCATAAAGACATTGCGATTAAGGCGGGAGTCAGCGTGCAAGCCCTAGAAAGATTATGTAGTGGACTAGATCCAAAATTTTCCGGCGCTCAGAAAATTGCGCATCAATTGACGACTGAAATGCTAAAGCAACACCGGATTTCTCAAAGCACTTTTGAAACTGCCTTGATTTCTCTCACAACTGAAAAAATCATGGAATTAGTCGCAACCGTGGGTTACTACTGCCTGGTGTCTCACACGCTTAATGCTTTCGAAATACCATTAAATGATGACATGGTTTCACCTTTTAGATAGACAGATCCCAATTTTCGCACCTTGTTATCAAGACTGTACCAAAAATTGTTGCAACACTTCATCACGATGCTCGTCAAGTCTGGGGCCTGCTGTTCTCACAGAACCTGGCGTGTTCGAGTAGTGGACAGGAACACCTGACATAGTTATCTCAACTTTCGAATCCGGCACAGATACAGTGTTCAACATATCCCGGGCGCTTACGTGAGGATCGTCAAATATGTCTGCGATATTATTTACAGGCCCAAAAGGAACCCGACCACCTAGCTTTTCTGCCAGCTCTTTTTTATTGAATAATGAGGTCCAAGCCGTTATCTCCGCTCTAACTTCTACCGCATTTTCTACTCGCAATTCATTAGTTTTAAATCGTTCTTCATTTCTCAATTTCGCGTTATCCATAACCTCAACTAGCTCATGCCACTGGACATTAGTTGGGCATCCCAAGGCGATCCAACCATCTGCAGACTCATATACTGAAAACGGATTAACTAAAGGATGTTCATTTCCTGCCCCTTCCGAAATCGCCCCATCAACTGAGTATCGATATACGCTTCTTTCACAAAGGGCGAGCATTGCGTCATACATAGCTACATCTACAAACTGCCCTTCTCCTTTCTTCTCGGCATATCTGACGCCCGCGACTATACCGAAGGCTGCCATTAATCCTGGGACAATGTCACCTACCCCCGGTCCAGCTTTCATCGGAATCCCTACTGGCCCGGTCATTGCCATAAAGCCTCCCATTGCCTGAGCTACAATGTCAAAAGCAGGCCACTCATTGTAGGGACTCTCACCCGTCCGTTGGTCACCAAACCCACGAATCGCAGCGTAAACAATCTTTTTATTGATCTCTCGCAAATTTTCATAGCTCAAACCTAGTCGATCCATCACCCCACTTCGAAAATTTTCAACCACCACATCTGCAGTTTTGACTAACTGCAAGAACGTACTTTTATCATTTTCATCTTTGAGATCCAATGCAATACTGCGCTTGTTACGATTGATACTATGGAAGTATCCTCCCTGTTCTTTCTCTATATCATCTGCTGAGAAAGGCCCTAACCCTCGAGACATATCACCAGTAGGAGGTTCAATTTTAATAACATCAGCACCATGATCCGCTAGAACCATAGTACAATAGGGGCCCGCAAGCATTTGCGTGAGGTCTAAAACCACAACTCCTTCAAGAACTCCGAAACTCAGCTGTTTACTCATATAATTTTTAGACCTCATTCTTATGTATGTACTGCACTAGCGTCCTTCTTTGCCCAAAAGAGCATCAGAGATAATCCTTAGCTGTATCTCAGAAGTACCTTCGAAGATCTTTGTTAACCTTGCGTCTCGCCAATGTCTTTCGACGGCACACAATTTGGTATAACCAGCGCCTCCTAGTATTTGTAGCGCGTCGCTTGTCACCCTTTCAGCCATCTCACTTGCAAAATACTTAACCATCGATGCTTCTTTATCGCATCTTTGGCCCGTATCTATGCAAGAGCACACGTAATAGAGTAATTGTCTTGCCGCTTCTATATCTGTTGCCATGCGAGCCAGTTTAAATCTTAGATCCTGGAAAGCTGCAATTGGTTTGCCGAATTGCTTCCTCTCTTGTGCATATGCGAGGGCATCTTCCAGTCCAGCTTGTGCCAAACCGATCGATCGCGCAGCTGTGTGCGCACGAGCTTCATCAAGACCTTTCGCTAGGGCATAAAAAGCCTTACCTTCCTCGCCAATTAAGGCATCGTGAGGCAATCTAACGTGATCAAAAGCAAGTTCCCATGTATTCCAACCAAAGTAGCCTATTTTGGGAATGGTCGATCCACTGACTCCCAAAGGAAGCTTTCCTCGAGGTTTCTCAATCAAAAAAGCACTGATCCCTAGATGTGGCTTCTCCCCAGATTTATCAACATCAGTGCGTGCAAATAACAAAATGTAATCGGCGCCATCTGCAAATGTGCACCAGTATTTATTCCCTGTGATTTCCCATCCATCAATAGTCTTCTCAGCCCGACATGAGATAGATGCTAAATCAGAACCGGTGTCGGGCTCTGACAATGACATCGCGCCTAGATATTCCCCAGCTACCACTTTGGGCATAAGTCTGTTCTTTTGCTCATCTGATAAAAGGTCCATCGTCAGAGTACCGTTACCACGCGCTATGATGCTCGACACGCTCATCCAACCCCGAGCGAGTTGCTCAGTAATAAGACAATATTCGAAGCAGCCCAAACCACTCCCGCCATACTTCTCAGGCAATCGAATGCCAAAATAGCCCATATCTGCCAGTTTTTGTCTGAGTTCAAGTGGGATCTCGCCCTGCTCTGGATCGAGTCTATTTGCCACAGGCAATACTTCTTTCAAAGTGAAATCTCTGGCCGTATCTCTAATCATTTGACGTTCTTCATTCAACAAAAGGCTATCCGTCACACACAGTCCTCTAATATTTTTATTTAAAGAATACTATTAGCAGATCGCGAATTACCTCCGCGAGAAATTCAGGTAGCTCTAGATTGAAGTATACCCGCTTCAACCATTTCAACAATCTCCTCAGGAGTTTTCGACAGTAAAGAACTTAAAATATCAGCATTATGTTCGCCAAGACAAGGAGCCGTATAATCTTGATTAGCTTCATACTCTGATGTTTTAATCGGCATACCAGGTATTTTGAACTCCCCTGCTATAGGATCAACTACTGATCGCACGGTACCTCTTTCTACCAAATGAGGATGATCAATCGTTTCTGCCACAGTCAAAACAGGGGCGCATGGAACATCGTATTCTTCTAGTTTTTTGATTGCACTAGCAACATCTGGAAAAGTTTTTAACCATTTTTCTATGAACTCGATAACTTCGTCCTGACGTCCTACCCGTTCCGCATCGGTCAGCCAACCTTCTTTCTCCAGCAGTTCATTTTTATCCATCGCCGCACACAAATCTGGCCAATGATGCATAAAAGCCATCAACATTATATCGCCCCCATTCGCCCGATATACACCAGCAGGACACAAGTATGAAACATGCCGCCCTCCACGCGTAGGCATAATCTTCCCTCCACTTCCTGAGTGTTGATGTACGTTAACCTCGTGGTTGTGGTAGTAACAGTCCAATAAAGAAATATCGAGATGTTGTCCACGCCCAGTACGAGCACGATGGAGTAATGCTGCTGCTATACCAAAAGCCCCATGGACCCCTGTACTCACGTCGCCTATTCCAACTAAAGGGATGCATGGAGACTCGTCGGAGTGTCCAATCATACTAGTCACTCCAGAATACGCTTGGGCGATGTAATCATAACCAGGCTTCTTAGCTAAAGGACCTTCTTGTCCCAATGCTGAAATAGAGCAAAGGATGATGTCACTCTTCATTTGCTTTAAGGAATCATAATCAAGGCTCATGTCAGCCATCACTCCTGGCCTAAAGTTTTCTACGACGACATCACATTTTGGAATCAATTCTCTGACTAATGCCATACCTTTGGGATCGCGCAAGTTGATACAAACACTTTTTTTATTCAGATTATGTTGGATATGATAAAAACTTCTATCTGCACGCAATTTAGAAATCTTTCTTGTTAAATCTCCGAGCGGTGCCGCTTCAATCTTTATAACCTCAGCGCCTAGTTCTGCAAACATTCGGGTACAAGTTGGTCCGGCTAGCGCGCGCGTGAAATCCAATACCCGTATACCTGACAAAAGATGCTCTTCACCCGCACTCACGATTTTCTGATTCCAAAATCAGCTTTACTCTCCATTCGAATTCTCCAAAAAACCACAATAGTTATGAGACTTTTTCTCTTCGCCTCAATTAATACCTGCTTTTTTTTCAGCCGCTTCTATCGCTTGCATGATGAGCGTGTTGATAGTCATCGGCCCCACGCCGCCGGGTACGGGAGTGTAAGCCTTTACCCTATGCTTTATCCCGTCCAAACAAACATCGCCAATTCCACCTGGGTGATATCCTGCATCCACTACTACAGCATCATCTTTAATCCAGTCACTTTGTATAAAATGCGGGCGACCCACAGCTCCCACTAGAATTTCAGCTTGGCCAATCAAAGCAGCTAAGTTCTGAGTTTTTGAATGACACGTGATCACTGTCGCATCACAGTTAAGCAGCATCATCGCCATTGGTTTACCAAGAATCGGGCTCCTACCTACAACTACTGCAAGCTTCCCAGCAATATCCAGCTTGTAGTGGGACAGCAACCGCATAATTCCTGCAGGCGTTGCGGAACCATAGGCTTTTTCTTTCATCGCCATACGGCCAAAGCCATGAGTAGTAACTCCATCAACGTCTTTGCTCGTCTCAATGGAATCGAAGCAAAGCCTCTCGTCAATCTGCCCGGGAACTGGGTGTTGTAAGAGGATCCCATGCACATTTTTATTATCGTTAAGTTCTTTTATTTTTGACATCAATTCAGAGGTTGTTGTCGACTCCGCTAGCTCAATCTTTAAAGGCTCGATGCCAACTCTCTTACAGGCTTCCCCCTTCATCCGCACGTACGTTGCAGATGCAGGATCAGCACCTACAAGTATCGTTGCCAAAATAGGCTTCTTGCCTCCCGACAGTTTCTCTAACACTAGAGCCCGTTGTTTGAAGGTTGCTTCTGCTGCAATAGAAACAACTTTCCCATCAAGAATCATACAAGTCATTGAAAAACTCCAAACCGTCAGCCAGTGAAAAAAGCTCGCGCGATTTCAGCCCGTGCGATCTAAATAACAAGCACAGTAGAATCTGATTTTTTTACCCGTTTAATGCAGGCAAAAAATCTTTTACCGAAAAATGCCCACAGACTTTCTCATCGTCATCATAAAACTCTACTAACTGCTCGCTATTCCCGCGGTAACTGACATAGGCAACTGTATCCTCCATGAACTCTTCATCATGAATATCATTATCTGCTTGGAAGCAGTAGTCCCCAGGACCAAACGTACAACCAATAGCATGGTTACAAACCTTTCCTTCAACGATATAAATATGCGTTTCGCAAGTATGTTTATGTTTCCCTGAACGATAGCCTCCTTTTATTTTAAAAAGAGCCTCAACGCTATGCTTAGCTTCATCTATAGATAGAACTTTTACTGAAAAATTCTCATCTAATTCGAACCATGATTTTTGGCTGGCCATCCCTGCAGATATTTTTATTTCCCCGCCGTCATTCAGAACTGCGCTCATAACATTACCCCTATAGTTTTGCTTTGTGAAAAATCAATAATGGACTATATTGTAAAACAATATCATCAACATAAGCCAAAAAGAACGTTGGCTATGAATTTCGCGAACTTTAAGAAGGTTTCGCGCCATAAATCTGATGCACGAATTCTTGTTTTAAGAAAAAGAGTACATCTAAAGAGGTCAAATATGGTAGAAATCATCCACGGAAAAGCAGTAAAGTTGTCCCCATTGATTCACAGGGTCACCGCTCCTAATTCCGGACCGATGACAGGGCTTGGAACAAACTCGTACATTGTCGGAACGGAAGAATTAGCCTTAATTGACCCCGGGCCAGCAATCGCAAGTCATATAGACGCAATTGTAGAACACGCTGCAGGGAGGCTTAAATGGATTCTAGTAACACATACCCATCGCGATCACTCCCCCGCAGCGCGACCTATTGCTGAAGCGACAGGCGCGTCGCTAATTGGCAATGTGATTGCTAACGATGGATTTCAGGATGAAACGTTTACTGGTGCAACTTCAGTAAAGCAAGACGATTGTATTCACTCAAAAGACTTTACTATCAGAGCTCTACTAACCCCAGGACACGTGAGCAATCACGTTTGCTATCTTGTTGAAGAAGATAAAATTCTTATAACAGGAGATCACATGATGCAAGGCTCTACCGTAGTCATTATTCCTCCCGCTGGGAATATGTCTCACTATATCGAGTCTTTGCGGTGCATGCTGGAATATCCAGTTGATTTTATAGCACCAGGGCACGGTACTCTAATAGCGGACCCTCATAAAGAAATTAAACGCCTAATCAAACATAGGCTTGGTAGAGAGAAAAAAATCCTCCTGGCAATAGAAAAAAACCGTGAATGTCGCTTAGAAGAGCTGGTGCCAATAGTCTATGATGATGTTGATGCATCACTGCATCGATGGGCGGCGCTATCGCTCGATGCTCACCTTATTAAATTAAAAGCTGAAGATAAAATCATTGAAAATGAAGGTGCTTGGTCTCTGCCATTAACTTGACCAGTTAAACGTAATGAAATTTGGGAAACTTGAATGAAGTGGATCGCTATCGGGAATATACAAGTTGGCCGTATCGTGGAGTCAGACGGTCCTTTTATGTCTGTATTTGACTTCTTCCCTGACGCTACCATGGAAGCAATAGAACCTCATCGTTCTTGGCTGACTCCCAACGCGTTAACGTCGGATACGCATATGCTCAACATGCCTATCCAAAGTTATATTGTAAAGACACCCACCAGTAATATCCTCATCGATAGTTGTGTAGGGAATCATAAAACTGTTGATTGGTATCCTGCTTGGCATAATAAAAGCGACACTCAGTACTTTGATAGCTTTAAGAAGCTAGGTCTACATCCGGATCAGATAGATGTCGTTCTTTGTACGCATCTACATGTTGACCATAGTGGTTGGAACACACAACTTGTAGATGGACGGTGGGTTCCAACCTTCCAAAATGCAAAATATATTTTATCGCGTACAGAATGTAAAAATGCTGAAATGCTGAGCGCGAAGTATGGCGATCCCACATTCAATGAAAATGTTCTTCCGATTATAGAGGCAGGGCAAGCCATGCTCGTTGACGACGATTACGAGATTGATGAGGCGGTGCGTCTAGAGCCAACGCCAGGGCATACGCCGGGTCACTGCGCTATCCATCTTTCTAATCGCGGACACACTGCTGTTGTGACCGGGGATTTAATACACAGCCCCATACAATGTCAATTTCCAGCATGGAACTTTAAGTTTGACTCGGACAAAGAGCTTGCCGCTAAAACGCGACTTGGCTTTTTAAAGAAATATAGTGACTGTAATACTCAAGTATTAACTTGCCATTTCCCACAGCCTTCTACGGGACGCATTGTCACAAGCAAAGATGCATTTCATTTTGAGTACACTTGATCTAGGCTCAAATACTCCAATCTGACCATTCATTTTTTCTTTGTCTGAATGAGAGATATTCAATCGCTGATGCACTTGATGCCTCAATCATAGGTAAATGGCCGATATCAGGCATAAGGACAAAAGTCCCATTTACCAACTTTGTCTTTAATGTGTCCATTCCTGAATAGTGAAGCACCCTGTCACGATCACCCCAAACGACTAATGCCGGCATAGATAACTCTGCTATCGTGTCTTCAATAGTTATTCGGTCAGAGTTCAACTCAGTGAAAATTTTATGATTGAATTCTGAGTCACGAATCGCCCGTTCCAACAACACATCTCGGAATTTTTTAGGCATCATTGGGGTCTTATGAAAACAATACCCAGCTAGTGCATCAAAGTCTTCAGATGTCTCAATCACTAAGGGGTTCTCTGCTTTAGAAAGCTCGAATGGGGATCTCGAAGGGAACATATCACTTGGCTCAGCGTTAGCAATACCAGCAGGAGCAAGCAGCCATAAACTGTTTACTTGGGCTGGTATTTTATGTGCCAGCATGATTGCCAGATAACCACCCATGGAGTTGCCTCCGACATCGACTCTCGTCTCACCGATTTGCTCCAAAAAAATCTGCAATCGTTTAACTTGAGATGCCACGCCGTAAGAGCTGCTAGCGTGGCGACTAGCATCACCAAACCCCGCTAGATCTGGAAGATACAAATGGAAATGCTTGGCCAGTTGAGGCGCCACCTTAAGCCAATGATCTTTATTCGCACCAAAGCCGTGCAAAAGAACGAGTGGTGGCCCCTTACCTCCTTCGAGGTACGGCATGCTATGCCCGTCTACTTTCGCCTCCTTCAGTTTCAATCCAGCAGACATCCTGGTCAGGAGGATAACTCCGTCATAAAACCGACTCGGGAGCGCGAGGTAGCTGACCCATAGCAAGCCAGTAATCAGCAACAATATATTTATAATAACCATGAGAACCACCTAAGTAATAACTGTGCCATCTCGACTTCAACCTACCAGTCAAGGCAGCAGTGAAATACAGTGTATCCTCTAGATCTTGCAGATAATAGCGTTGCTAGGCTATTAATCGCTATACTGTTTTCAGAATCAAAGTCATTAAATACCCACCGCTACAAAAGATCTGATAGAGATGGGACTATATTTGAGACACAAAAAAAGGGGCATACAAGAATGGACTTAAAGCTAAAAGGGAAAAATGTAGTTATCACTGGAGGAAGCAAAGGGATAGGGCGAGCGACAGCTCTAGCCATGGCAAGTGAAGGCGCCAACGTTGCCATATGTGCCCGTGGTAAAGATCCCTTGCAAGCCACCTCATCTGAGCTGGCAGCATCAGGCATCAACGTTTTCTCTCGATCGACTGATGTTGCGAACCCTGAAGAGTTAACAGCGTTCTTAAACGAATCGAGAAAAAGCCTCGGGAGCGTAGACATCCTAATAAATAACACCTCAGGTTTCGGCATGACAGACGACGAAGCAGGATGGAAGGTAAGTATTGATGTAGATCTAATGGCAACGGTCCGTGCGACACAGCAGGTCATCCCATGGATGGAAGAATCTGGAAGTGGAAGTATCATCCATGTCTCTTCTATCTCCGGTTTAGAAAGCGGTTCTCCTCCTGCATATGCTGCCGTCAAAGCTGCCCTCCTTAATTACACGAAGACGACTGCCAATCTTGTGGCGAGCAAGAATATACGCGTAAATTGCGTGGCACCTGGCTCAATATATTTTAAAGATGGCTTTTGGGATGTAGTACTAGAAAATGATAAAGACATGTTTGACTCCATCGTAGCTAGTATCCCTTTTGGAAGAATGGGGACTCCAGAGGAAATTGCTGATGTAATAACCTTCATGGCCTCGCCGCGCGCTCAGTGGGCATCTGGCGCCACACTTGTCGTAGATGGGGTCCAGCACAAAGGCATTTATTAACAATAACTAGAGTAAAGATCATGGTGCAAAATTCATATTATTCAGAGGCAGATCACGGCCCATTCAAAACTGTAAACTTAGGGCCATTTGAGTTGGAGGAAGGGATAATACTTCCTGAACTAAATATAGCTTACGCCATTCACGGGTCACTTAACCTGAAAAAAGATAACGCTATATTAGTTCCAACCTGGTACTCAGGCACGAGTAAAATAATGGAGACCGTTTTCATAGGAGAGAGCCGAGCGTTAGACCCATCGAAATACTGTATTATTGTGGTCAACCAAATAGGCAGCGGTATATCGAGTTCCCCACATAACACGAGCGCGCCTTTCTCCATGAGCGCCTTTCCAAAGATTCGTATTGGGGACGATGTAAGAGCTCAGCACATCTTAATCACCGAACATCTGGACATACAAGAACTCGCCCTAGTGGTTGGAGGCTCAATGGGGGCCCAGCAAACTTATGAATGGGCAGTGCGGTATCCCGATATGGTTAAACGTGCCGCTCCTATAGCAGGATATGCCAAAAACACCGATCACGATTATTTGTATGCTCAAACTCTTATTGAGGCTATTACATCCGACAGTGGATGGGCAAATGGGGAGTATTCTTACCACCACGAGGTTAAAGAAGGTCTTAAAAGACATGCCAAGATATGGTCTGTAATGGGATTTTGTACTGAGTTCTTTGCACAAGAATGCTGGAAGACACTAGGGTTCTCCTCTGTAGAAAACTTTCAAACGGACTTCATGGAAGCTCTTTTCACTCAAATGGACCCCAATAATTTATTGTGCATGGCCTGGAAATGGCAACGAGGGGATGTTAGTCGGCTGACTGACGGAAACCTCGCTACAGCGCTCTCTCGTATAAAAGCGAAGACATTTGTGATGCCAATCGATACTGATATGTTTTTTAAAGTCGAAGACTGCAAGCGGGAACAAGAACTTATAGCCGGGAGTGAGCTAAAGCCGATAAAAAGTTTAGGCGGTCATTTAGCCTTGTTTGGGTTCGAACCCTCCTATTTGGAGCAGATAGACACACATCTAAATGAGCTGTTATCTCTATAAATAATGAACTAGGAATATTTTATGACTAAGGTTAATCGACAATGGCTTCTCGCAAAACACCCTGAGAAACAGCTAACCGAGGACTGCTTTGAGTATAAAGAAGAAGATCTACCTGAAACGGATCTTGCACCTGGAGAAATCCTGACTCAAAATTTAGCATTCTTATGCGCGCCCACCATGAGAAACTGGATGGATCCGCCCAACAATAGCTTGTATCCATCCATACCTCTGGGCCAGCCTGTAATGACCCTGTCTGTAGCTAGAATAGTTGCATCGAAAGCCCCCGAATATATCGTTGGAGATAAAATTTCTACCCGTGCCACTTGGCAAGATTACGAAGTGATTCCAACATCCTCTGTCCCCATTAGTAAAATCCCGAAACACATCAGCGCTATACATGCACTTGGGAGGTACGGTCTAAATAGTCTAACTGGCTACTTTGGCTTGATGAAGGTTGGGAAACCGGAAACCGGCAACACAGTAGTCGTATCTGCAGCGGCTGGCTCCACTGGTTCAATTGCCGCACAAGTAGCCAGACTGCAGGGCTGCAGAGTCATTGGAATTGCCGGGGGCTCTAAGAAATGTAGCTGGCTTAAAGAGAGCTGTGGCTTAGATGGAGTTATTGACTACAAATCACAGAATGTGGAAAACGAACTTGGCATACTCTGCCCTAAAGGTATTGATGTTTTCTTTGACAATGTAGGAGGTGAAATACTTCAAGCTGCTGTTGAAAACATGGCATCTCACGGAAGGATAATTCTGTGCGGTCAAATCGCAAGCTACGATAACGACCAGCCGGCGGAAGGCCCTAAGAATATGATGCGTATGATCTATGGCAGTATAACCATGCAAGGCTTTTTAACACGCAACTACACTGATGAATTCCCCGCAGCCATAGAGTACTTAAAGAGTAAAGATGAAAAAGGGGAAATAGTTTTTCGAGAAGACGTACGTGAAGGTTTTAAGAACATTCCTTCAATATACAAATCGTTATTCTCTGGCTCCAACGAGGGGGCTCTAATAGCGCAGATAGATCCTTCTGCACGCAGTATCTGATAGGAATTGAAATCTGACTGGGGAGAAATCTCACCAGTCAGATCAGCAAAATTAGAACATCGCAGGTGCTTTTAAATTTAACGCACGTTCCATATATTCTAGCTCTTCCTCTCGGTCGGGCAACGGTGCCGGTGCAGTAAACACACCGTCTTTAGTGAGCTCATCAACCACTGTTTGGCTTCTAGGATAAGCGGTACCAAAAGTATCCATCGAAAACAGCTCTTCAAATGGGCGCTTTGGCTTTTGTCCACCAGCTTCCCAATGCTCAAGTGGATATCCAACTGTTTGCATGAGCAGCAGCCGGCAGTGGGATGGCACACCTAGCGTCTCAAGAATTGCGTCTCCGTTAGGCGTCCCCAGACAGCAAGTTCCAAGACCTTGTTCATACGCCATTAGGGTGGCTTGCGCTATTCCTTGACCACAATCAATTTCATTCAAACCAGGCATTTTAAGAAAATCTTTTATACCTTCAAAAGAAGGAAGAAATGTTTCTTCAAGAGTGGTTGTTTTTAATTCTTTAGAGCCTACACCAAGCGCTCCAACATTAACTAGCTCTCTCAATCGGTCACCTTGCTCTTCTACCACTTCAGGATCGCAATACCAAACGATGACTACCGGAGCCAAGCGGAGTTGCCAGCCGACAACAACCGCCTTCAATGAATCTAGTACCTCTTGCGAAGCCGTATGACGATGTATTGCAACAGCTCTTAGAGACTGTACATTGCCCCAGTGAGAGGCAATACGAGCAGCCTCGAACATCATCTGTATCTTTTCAGGCTCTACAGCCTTATAGGGTTTTAGGTAGCGAATTGTTCGCCTACGCCCAAGAGCTTCTCTTAATTCCATTATTTAATCTCCTCAGATATATTTTTGCTATTTCACCACAAGATTTTTTATGCCTGTGCTGGTAACCGTGCCAGACGCACTCTATTAACGCCTAATAAAGCAAGCTCCCACGAGTATACACTAACTCAAGTTCTCACTGCTGCCCAGCTATTTCACTTCTAAAACCCGCTATAATACGATTACAATCTATGTTTTATATCTTACGAGAGTTGAGAAACTTATTTCTCAACTCTCGCGGTAATACCTTAGAATCGAGGGAGAACAAACTGTGGGCTCAGAAGCTAAAGATATCGCGATATTGTCTAACCTGATCGAAGTGAAGTCGTCAGAAAATCCGGATATCGAAGTCTTGACATTTGTATCTATCACGGACGAGGGATATCAGGAAGAAAAGCGAACCTACAAGAATTTGTGGGAGAACGGTCAACGTATAGCGAGAGCTCTAGATGAAGAAAAAATAAACAGAGGTGAAGCGTTTGCAATAGTCACGCTCAATCATCCAGAGTTTGTTGATGCTATGGTCGGGTCCTCTATCGCAGGGACTGTTTTTGTTCCCATAGACCCGCGCACAAAGGGCAAGAAATTAACTTATATGCTAACCCACTCCGATTGCAGAGGCGCGATTATCGGAGATTATGCACTAGAGAATCTTAAGGAAGTATTATGTGACTGTCCTCTACTAGAGTGGATCTGGGTTGTAGGAAGCGACTCACAACTGTCTGATTTTCCTTTAAGAACAGAAAATATCTCTCGTATTTTATCTACTACAGTCGAACCTATGGAAACTCGCGTCAGTGATCCTGATGAGCCGATGCAAATGTTATTTACGTCAGGAACGACCGGTGATCCAAAAGCTATTTTGTCACCTTATGCTCGGTTTGGGTTTGTTGGACAATTGGGAGAGGTGTTCGGTCTTAGGTCAAATGATAGGCCATATAGTGGACTGTCCTTAACCCATGCAAACGCTCAGTTAATTACTCTTGGGACAACGCTTTACATGGGTCTGAAAGGAGTATTTAGTCGTAAATTTACGAAATCAAAACTTTGGGATATAACCCGGCATTACGGATGTACCACTTTCAACTTGCTCGGCGGCATGACCACTGCCATATATAGCGAAGCCGCAATGAAAACCGATACTAATAACCCAGTCAGATTTATTCTTAGTGCCGGCATGCCAGCTAATATTTGGAGTGCTTTTGAGAAACGGTTTGACTGTGAAATCTATGAATTCTATGGGGCTGCGGAAGGTGGTGTACTCATTAATCCTCCAGGAGCAGGCCCGGTGGGAAGTATAGGTAAGCCTCCACCAAGTCTTGTAGCAAAAATTGTTGATGAAAATGACGTAGAAATTATAAACGGAGAAGCTGGTGAAATAGTTTTTCAGAATGCAGATGGCGACTGTCCGAAAGTGCTTTACCACAAAAACAAAAAAGCGTCAGAAGAGAAAACTGCTGCTGGTTGGTTAAGAATGGGTGATATAGGTCACCGTGATGAAAATGGCTGGTATTATTTCCATTACAGGAAAGGAGGCGGGATAAGGCACAATGGCGATTTTGTTAACCCCGCGTTTGTAGAAAAAGAATTGGCGGAACATCCGATGATAGACGATGTCTTTGTATATGGCGTGCCGTCTTCTAATGGCGTTCCAGGAGAAAAAGATGTTATAGCCGCTATCGTTGCTGTAGATGAAGCGTCATTTGACAGCAGTGAAATCTTTCGTGCGTGTAAAGAAAAACTAGAATCCAACTTCGTGCCTAGTTATATACAGCTAATAACAGAAATTCCTAAAACCGCCTCCGAAAAACCGCAAGAAAGATTTCTACTAGAAGCTTTTTCAAACCAAAAGGACAACATCTTTATCGCCCCCTAAAAAGTTAGAGAACATACCTATGAATGAAACAATCACTGACATCATCTCCTTAATAAATCAGATAGATGATGGAAGTAAAATAGCAATTTTTAAAGACTGTTCTGTGCCTATGTCACTAGGTCGGGGTCTAATAAAACGACAAGCGCGAAATCTACACCTCGTAACAGTCCCTACTGGCAGTTTTCTCCCAGATATGCTCATAGGAGCCGGCTGTGTATCAACCATAGAAACAGCTGGAGTATCGCTGGGCGAGTTTGGGCTTGCGAACCGTTTTGGCTCTGCTATAAAAGAAGGAAGTGTCACTGTGTTAGACGCCACCTGCCCGGCAATATACGCAGGGCTACAAGCTAGTGAAAAAGGGATCCCTTTCATTCCCTTAAGAGGCCTCATAGGCTCTGACGTCTTAGCTAATAGAGAGGATTTTCAAATTATCGACAATCCTTTTGAGAAGGATGACCCGATTGCTGTCCTACCTGCAATCCAACCTGATTTCACAGTATTCCATGCTCCTATGGCAGATCAGGCTGGAAACGTTTATCTAGGACGACAAGCTGAATTAAAAATTATGGCCCATGCGTCAAAAAAAACCTTCGTTACGGTAGAGAAGATTGTAGATTTTAATATCATGGATCATGAAGAGCTCGGTTCTGCGAGTCTTTCACATCTCTACGTTGATGGTATTGCCGTGGCATCCAATGGGTGTTGGCCACTAAACCTGCCCGGACATTATGATTATGATAGAAAAACGATTCAATCGTATGCCCACGCTGCAAAGAATCAGGAAACGTTTAATTCTTGGATTGATATTCACCTAGGTAAAGAACTGAATGAAACGGGATAAGCTGTGACATACGCCACCGAAGAATTGTTGATTTCGACTATCGCGCATCTTTTAGATGGACTGAAACATATAGCAGTGGGAGTTTTGTCCCCCATTCCTGGATCGGCTGCTCTTCTCGCAGCGAGTCGCTCAGCCACCATCAAAAAAGTCTCTATCATTGGAAGTATGAAAGAACCATATCGTCTTGACGGAGCGGTCGACCTTTTTGACTGTGCTGCACAAGGCAGAATAGACGCTTTCTTTCTAAGCGGGGGCCAAATAGACGGTCAAGCCAATGTCAACCTTACTGGAATAGGTCAGTACCCAAATCAGGACACTCGATGGTCTGGAGCCTTTGGATCGGCCTACCTATATTTTTTAGTTTCCAAAGTGATACTTTTTCGAGAAGAGCATACTCGACGCGTTTTTGTTCCTAAAGTCGATTTCATTAGTGCACCAGGCACAAGTGCCCCTAACGTGTACAGGCCTGGAGGGCCATATGCTCTCGTCACTCCGTTGTGTTTGTTCTCGTTCAATAGAACGAAAGAGTGTTTTAGACTGGAAAGCATTCACCCTGGTCATACTTTAGAAGAAGTAAGAGATAACACCGGATTCGAATTCGATTTACCTGCGAGCGTTCCTGAAACAGCCATACCAGACTCCCAAACACTACAACTGATTAGAAACAAAGTCGCGCCGATCATTGCAGATCCCTACCCTGACTTCGCCCGAAAAATTTGGGGCGTCTAACTGAGGCCGCTTAAAACTGAATCCAGACTTTGCTTTGCATCTCCGAACAGCATCATAGTATTTTCATTAAAGAATAGAGAGTTATCAACGCCTGCATAGCCACTCGCCATCCCGCGTTTAAGGACTACAACTGTCGATGCCTTCCAAACCTCTAGTACCGGCATCCCTGCAATAGGGCTGTCCGGCTCGTTAAGAGCTGATGGGTTAACGATGTCATTCGCCCCGACCACTAACACAACATCAACGTCTTCCAGCTCACTATTAATTTCATCCATTTCAAAAACAATATCATAAGATACTCTTGCCTCAGCTAGGAGCACATTCATATGCCCAGGCATTCGTCCAGCCACAGGATGGATTGCGAATCTTACATTCTTACCCTTAAGACGTAACACATTAGTAAGTTCTGAAACCGTATTTTGTGCTTGGGCTACAGCCATGCCGTAACCTGGAACTATCACTATGTTTTGCGCATCATCGAGTAGTTCGCTGCACCCGGTAGCCTGGATAGGTATCACTTCACCTTCATACTTGGCAGACACAGTCCCACTAGAAGAACCAAAACCACCAGCAATCACAGAAATAAAGTTTCTATTCATCGCTCGACACATGATGTAGCTCAGAATCGCACCACTTGAGCCAACCAAAGCACCGATCACAATAAGAAGATCGTTCGACAACATAAAGCCGGTGGCAGCAGCAGCCCATCCCGAGTAACTATTAAGCATCGAGACCACTACTGGCATATCCGCGCCACCAATCGCCATGACCATATGAATGCCAAAAATAAATGCAATCGCCGTCATCACTATTAAATAGATAGTTCCGTTATCAGCACTCACGAACTCTATTCCTAACCAAATGCACAACAAGCCAAGAACAAGGTTGCCCCAATGCCTGGCTGGTAGCAGAAGCGGCTTACCCCCTAACAGTCCTTTCAATTTAGCAAAGGCAATAACTGATCCCGTAAAGGTGACAGCTCCAATAAGGACGCCGATATATATTTCAATCTCAAGAATCAGTCCAGCCGCACCAAGAAGCTTCTCTCCATGGTCAAGATACGTTGCGAAACCAATCAAAACTGCTGCCAATCCAACGAAACTATGGAGAATTGCCACCAACTCGGGCATCTCTGTCATCTGCACTCTGCGCGCAAGGAAGAGACCAATAGCACCACCGGCTGCCATCAAAACCACCAACAAAATATAATTTGAAATGTTATGCCCGAAAACAGTGGCTATTATCGCAATAACCATTCCTAAAACGCCATATAGGTTCCCTTTACGAGCAGTTTTAGGATGACTTAATCCACCTAGACTAAGAATAAAAAGAACTGCAGCTATAATATAACTACCCGCAACTATTCCAGTGGCCATCATTCTTTCCCCCTTTGAAACATGCGTAGCATTCGCTGTGTAACGTAAAATCCACCTACAATATTTATTGTTGCAATCATTACTGCGAATCCAGATAGCCATAATACCAGTGGGACTTTACTGGACAGTTGTAACACTGCTCCAACAACAATGATGCCGCTTATCGCGTTCGTCACACTCATCAATGGAGTATGTAAAGCAGGAGTAACATTCCAAATAACTTGATATCCGACAAAACAAGCCAGTATAAAAACAGTGAAATGAGACATAAATTCAGGCGGCGCCACGCTACCTAACCACAGAAAGCTAAGCGCGCTTACTGTAAGGATGAGGTATTTAACCCAAACATTCTCCTTTTTAACTGGCGCTTCCTCCCTCTTTGGCTCAGGAGGTTTTATCGTCGGAGCAGCCTGTAGCTTTGGTTTCGGTGGTGGCCAAGTCACTTCGCCACCATTCACAATCGTGGCTCCTCGTATAGCTTCATCTTCCATATCTACATTAATCTGGCCATCAGAATTTCTAGTTAATTCACTGAGTAAGTGCCTGATATTATTCCCGTACAACTGGCTTGACTGAGTCGCAAGCCGGCTCGGGAGATCGGTAAACCCAATAACAGTGACACCGTGAGCGACGGTCACTTCGCCAGGAATAGTTGACGCGCAGTTACCGCCCTGTTCGGCAGCCAAATCAACGACAACACTGCCAGGTCGCATTGATCTGACCATCTCTTCAGTTATCAGCTTAGGTGCAGGTTTTCCGGGAATTAAAGCTGTAGTAACGATGATATCCACCTCACGAGCCTGTGCCGCAAACAAAGCCATTTCAGCTGCAATAAACTCGGCGCTCATTGTTTTAGCATAGCCACCTTCACCAGAACCATCTTCTGAAAAATCCAGCTCGAGAAATTCCGCATTCATACTCTCGACTTGTTCTTTTACTTCGGGTCGTGTGTCGAAAGCGCGAACAATCGCACCCAGACTTTTAGCCGCGCCGATTGCTGATAAGCCAGCGACTCCAGCTCCTATCACCATGACTTTCGCAGGAGGAACTTTCCCTGCTGCAGTGATCTGTCCCGTAAAAAACCGCCCAAATCGACTGGCCGCTTCAATAATCGCTCTATAACCAGCTATGTTTGCCATGGAGCTTAATGCATCCATTTTCTGAGCGCGAGAGATCCTGGGGATAGCATCCATAGCAAGTACGGTCGCCCCAGTTTGAGCCAACTGCTCTAGTAGTCCTGCATTTTGACCAGGCCACACAAAACTAATTAATGTCTTAGATGGGCCCAAGAAAGACACCTCATCGACGCCTAAATTAAGATGCATTTCAGGTGCTCTAACCTTCAAAACAATATCAGCCTCACGCCACAGCGCTCGTGTGTCATGCACTATTACAGCGCCGGATTCTATGTACGCTTCATTCGAAAAACTTGCCTTTATTCCCGCATCATTCTCAACTGCGACAGTAAAACCCAACTTTATCAACTGACTGACAACATCAGGGGTGATAGCGACCCGACACTCGTCCTCATGAACTTCACACGGCACAGCAACTCTCATTAGAATAGTCCTCGTTAACAGGTGACAAAAATGATTAAAGAAAAAGCTAGTAAAAATCTGTCTCAGATATCAATATAATCGTTCAGCGACATAATATCGACACTCACGGAGTAATACAAAATGCCAATAGTCCCAAAAGTAATCTTCAAAACTGAAGCTGAATTACGAACGTTTATCGACAAACCTATCGACCTAGCCGTAGCGAAAGCAATCAAAAAGCTAGATCATTATTGTACCGATTTTATCGCTCGCTCGCCTTTTTTATGTATCGGTACCAGCAGTGGAGGCCGATCAGATGTGTCACCGAGAGGAGACCAGCCTGGTTTCGTACAAGTTCTAGACGAAAATACTATTTTTATCCCCGAACGCCCAGGAAATAATCGTATAGACACACTCACCAACATTATAGAAAACCCATCCATCGGGGTTTTTTTCATGATTCCGGGCTATGAAGAATGCTTAAGAGTTACCGGTACAGCGACCTTAGTTGGGGACCAGGATTTGCTAGAGGCCGCAAAGGTCAATGGGAAAACCCCTAAATTAGGTATTCTGATTCAGATCAACGAAGCGATGCTTCACTGTGCAAAGGCGGTTCGCAGATGTAAACTTTGGGATCCGGCCAGTATACAAGATCGCAGTCAAATGCCCACGCTAGGTAAAATGATTCTAGAACAGACTTCCGCTGTGGATAATCCTCCCTCTGAAGCCTTGGTCGAAGAAGTAGACAATTATGTAGAGCACATTAATAAAAACGAGCTCTACTAATCTAGTAGAACTATCTAACGCTCATAGGCTCGGGAAGAGGCTGTCCTAAAGCCTCACACTCGTCACTCGAGACGCTTTTAATCCGTCCGGCGTCGAGGACGCCCGACTTACCAGGCCGTGCCAAGGCTCAAGTTACCCGCACGTATCGCGAACTAAGTGCCGGTGAGCTTGGATAGGCATTCCAAGCTCGGAAATCGTAGACACAACCCAAAACCGCTCTCTATGTCTTCACGCAACAGCTGAAACGTAGCTCAATCTATGAGCGGTAAAAATGGTAAATCCTTTGACCCACGGTGCATCGTTGCACGAATACCAGACACACTCTCCTCATTAAGATTTGAATGTATGAAACTAACATCTTTACATTCACTCCTTGAAGCTAGATATTAACTCTCATAAGATTTTTTTGGTCCAGCGTAAAGATTCGTTCATAGGTAACGGTCGCAAAGAATGAGGGGAACCAATTGAGACAATCGGAACAAATCAGAGTTGGGGAAAGTCTGCTTCACTACATCGACAACAAAACAACCGCACTAGCTGATAGCATCTACTCCCAGCCCACACAAGAATATATCTGTCAGGATGTCGCCCGAAAAGAACACGAGCTGTTTTTTAGAAAAACACCCATCTGTGTCGGTCTCAGTGGACTATTACCTGAGAAAGAAACCTACTACACCCATGATCTCAGCGGGCAGCCTTTTCTCCTCACCAGAGACAAATCTGGCATTTTTCGGGCATTTTTAAATGTTTGCCGACATCGAGGTGCGCGCGTGGCCGAATCGTGTGGAAGAAGAAACTCATTCAGCTGTCCTTATCATGCATGGAAATACGGACTTGATGGCAAGCTTATAGCGCGACCCGAAGAAATTTCTTTCCGCTCTTCTCCAAAGGAGAACCATGCTTTAACCGAATTAAAAGCAATCGAGCAGAATGGTATTCTTTGGGTTATGCCACAACCTGAGGGAACGATTGATCTTGATACGCACTTAAACACTATGGATACTGATCTGCAAAGTTTCGAGCTAGATAGCTTTCATCATCACGAAACTAGAATACTCACGCGCAAAATGAACTGGAAACTAGTCATGGATACTTTTTTCGAGTCATATCATTTCTGCGTCTTACACAAAAATTCTATCTGTAGTATTTTCCACGAGAATCTAAGTACATTTGACACTTCAGGCGACCACTTTAGGCTCATTTTTGCGAGACGAACCATAGAAGAGATACGTTCACATGCCAAAGGTAGTTGGGACGTCCTACCTCATGTAGTTTCTATATATGTACTTTTTCCAAATACAGTTCTTGTTTGGCAGGCAGACCATATAGAGCTATGGCAAATTTTTCCGGGTAAAAATGCCCCCGAAGAAGCTGTCATACAATTGTCGTTTTACACTCCAGAAAAATCGGTAGATGAGAGTTCTAAACGGCATTGGGACAACAATTTGGACTTAGTGTTACATGTCGTGGAAAATGAGGACTTCCCAGTGGGCGAAGGGATCCAAAAAGGTTTCCACACCGGCGCACAAAGCCACATAACTTTTGGTGCTAACGAGCCAGCTCTAGCACACTTTCATAGAACCGTAACAAACAAACTCCAACACGAATAAGAAGTTTTTAGGTCTCCCCTTTCTCTACTTTTTTACCGTACTCTTCCATGGTAAGCAAACCCCCTTCCGATTCGAACTTTCCTTGATCTTTCTGAGGTAAAACATCTTGGACAGCATCAAGTCTTTTCCAAGCTGCGAAAGGCGTCTTTTTTTGTACTCCAGGTGTCGACGATGAGGCACTTAGCTTTTTATATCTGTGAATATACCGTGGACAGTTAACCCAAGTCCTTTCAATCTTAACCCGTACTACAAGATCTGCTTCAGGATAGAAAGACAACAAGGGATCATTCTTGGCAATAGAAGCCTGTCCTTGCAGTCTCATTCGATTAGGTTTTTCAAAATCGATAAATAATAACCCGACACTGGGGTTGGCATCCAAGTTGCCCATTGAGTAAAACATGCCGTTGCCATCATAACTTGGGAACGCTATTGTTTTTTCGTCAACTATCTTCACAAATCCTTCATTGCCGCCTTTATAAGAGACAGTTGGTCGATTTTCATGATCGACTGTAGACAGGAAAAACATGTCTCTCGTTGCAATGAAACCTTTGTCATGTTCATCTAGTTCAGACTTGATAATCATTTCTTCAAGTCGAGTTGCGAGAGCCGTTGAATCAAATTCTCGTTGTAGTTCTCGATGATTTTTCCCGTAGAAATCACTCATTTATTTCCCACTCCTTAGCCCTCGACAAAAATGGTAAAATGAAACCTAATCAGTCATCTTTACCTTAGATCAGAAAAAAATGCCCTAATGTCTTCTACTAAGAGATCCGGCTCTTCTAAAGCCGCGAAGTGGCCTCCGCGAGGCATCTGAGTCCATCTTTGAATATTGTACTCTTTTTCCGCCCAAGCACGTTTGGGCTTAGGAATGTCTTTAAAAAGCGCCACACCTGTAGGTGTCGACACATAACGATCGAGCGGTCCAAACGTTCCAGTGCGCAATGATTCACAATAGAGACGAATGGCTGAAGGTATTGACTGAGTAAACCAATACAACATAACGTTAGTAATCAACTCATCTTTTGTGAAACGTGACTCCAGATCGCCTTCAATATCTCCCCACATGTAAAAACACTGGATAATCCAAGCAGCTAGGCCCATGGGAGAATCATTTAGAGCAAAGCTCAGTTGCTCAGGTTTCAAACTTTGAATCACTGCATAACCTTTTTGCTCTCTTGCATACTCAATGCTGATTGCCGTCCTTCCAGGCATAACGCCTTGCTCTTTCGCCTCCTCTTTATCCTGAGTCGACCGGGTAGAGCACATGTTTAAATGCACACCAACAACGCTGTCAGGAGCTAAAAGAGCCATCCGAGGACTTACTATTCCACCCCAATCACCCCCTTGGACGCCGTAACGGCCTATTCCAAGCTGGCTTAAAAGAGCAACCTGCCTTTGAGCTACTTTCTCAACGTCACACCCTTTCTCGTCCCAAGCCTCTGACCAACCGTATCCTGTCATCGAAGGACAAAGAACATTAAACGCATCACTCTCCGTACCTCCATATTTCTCAGGTCGACTTAATTTATCGATGACTTTATGAAATTCCAAGAATGAACCTGGCCAACCATGCGTCATCACCAACGTTAGTGCATTTGGATTGAGTGCTTTTGCGTGCACATAGTGTATTTTTTTTCGATCGATTTCAGCTATGAACTGGGGGAAAGTTTTATTTAAATATGCCTCCTGATTACGCCAGCTGTATCCCGTCAACCAGTAGCTCAGAAGCTCGCGCATATAGGCCGAATCAGGTCCGTAACTCCAGTCTGTATTTGCTACCTGGTTAGGAATCCGTGTCGCGGATAGGCGACGCATTAAGTCATCTAAGTCCGACTGCGGTATATCGATGTGGAACGGTTTAATATCCATTATATGTCTAAGACTCCTTTAATCCTGTCAGGCGCTCCCACTATCGTAGGAAAAAATTTAAAAATCAATTTTGAGTGCTCGATTACAGCTTCCCCGATGAGTGTACTTCCAGTGTACCCTGTGTTTATATTAATGAATCAATATAATTAGGAACAATAGCAATGGATGTCTTTGATACTATTCACAGCATGCGCGCCATGCGACGACTAAAGCCAGATCCTGTGCCAAAAGCTTTGCTGGAAAAAATATTGTCTGCTGGAATTCAAGCGCCTAGCGGCCAAAACACCCAACCATGGGCATTCTTAGTACTCACCGAGGCCGCAAATAAAAAATTTTTTGGCGACCGTTACAATTACTGGTTGAGAGAACGTTTCGGTGATCTACTCCTGAAAAATGATACCAGCTCGCCTTATGGCAGAACAATTAACGCGGCACGCCACCTTGGCAATCACATGCATGAGGCACCTGTTATTTTAATGGTGTTTGGAAAAAGAGACTGGCCTTTCAATGTCAAAGAAGATGATAGACAAGGAAACGCACCACCCTCTTACGGTTCGATATATCCATGCGTACAAAACATTTTAATAGCAGCAAGAGCGTTAGGATTGGGCGCAAGCTTGACCACAATGCACCAGATGTTTGAGGATGAAATTCATGACCAATTCAACGTCCCTCGAACCCATGGAATAGTTGCCACGATCCCGATAGGATATCCTGAAGGGAATTTTGGCCCTTTGACGCGAGAACCATTGAACAAAAAAGTTCATTACGAACAATGGACTTGAAAGCTGTTGACCAAGCCAATAGCAAAATACCATTACTATTATCAAGGTAGGAGAAACTCGATTGAGTTCTGACAAAAACGAAAAAGGCAGACAATTACTGGATAAACTTTGTGGCAACCCTGATGGCGTTAGTGGTCTGCCTGAACAGTTTGGCAATTACACTCTAGAACATCTTTTTGGGGATGTCTGGCAAGGAAAAGAATTGGCTCTAGAAGAGCGTTCACTAATTACATGCACTATTCTCACGGCGCTTGCCAGAGAGCCTGAGCAATTATTTCATTTTGCCGCAGCCAAACGGCTTGGTGTACCAAGGGAAAAACTTCTTGGAATGATCACGCACACAGCCCACTATGCTGGTTGGCCTAATGCCATGGGCGCCATACGAAGCTTAAACAAGGTCTGGCCTGAGGAAGAAAAATAATATCAAGAATTGCGATACTAAGGGATATTTCCTAGCTTCAACTCAAGCTCGGTGTCTTGCACCCATTCAGACATCGAGCCGTCATAGACAGCAATCTTTTTCTGACCACATTTCACCAGCGCCAAACAGTCGACTGTAGCCGAGATCCCTCCGCCACAGTAGGTGATTACCCGCTCCGCATCAAATGCACCACTCGCTTTGAAAAGAGACTTTAATTCCGGAACGGAAAGAAATTCGCCTGTATCAGGGCTTAGAACAGACCCATAATAAACATTATGTGACCCGGGTAAATGACCTGGCCGACCGTACTGATTTTTCTCTCCTGTATAAACAGCAGGAGATAAAGCGTTGATAGTAACCCAACCGGCTTTCTGATCAGCGACCAACATTTCCGCTTTATTCACCCAAAGCTCTGGTCGAGGATCGGCAGAAATAGTCCCCGCGGAATACGGATTAAAAATGTTAGTCTTCGGTCTATCTTCAGCAATCCATTTATCCCAACCTCCATCGAGTACCGCAACATTATCGAAACCAATAGATCGAAGCATCCACCATAATCGTGTCGCCCACATTGGGCTCCCAACGCTGTAAAGAACGACAAATGAATCCTGGTTGATTCCTTGAAGAGCTACTAGATCGGCAAATTCTTGGGGTTTCGGCATCATAAAAGGAACAGCATTAGTCTGATCAGACAAATCATTGATCAAGTCTAAAAAGCCTGCGCCAGGAATATGTGACTTTTCCCAACCAGCCATACCGCTTTCAGGACTATAGCCTTGTTCAGAAGGATTAGATCTCAGAATGACGGTAGTATCATAAACCCTCAACCCATTATCATTGAGATGCTGCTCAAGCCACTCAGTGCTTACTAAGATGTCACTGAGAATCACGGGTTTACTCTTCCAGCAAATATGCCTAATTCGTGGTTGAATCTCGCCGCATCCTCGATAAAAGGTCCATGGGCTACTCCTTCGTACCATGACGCTTCTGATAATTCACAGTGTTCCAGGATGCAGCTCGCCATAGAAGGTAATACAACTGTATCCATTTCACCTTGAGTCACTAACACTGGCACCTTTAGTGTTTTCAAAATATCTACGTTGTCGAGATCACGGGCAGCTATACTTCCACGAACGTCAGGCCTAACCGCCATATTAAAGCAGAGAACCCTTTCGTATTCTGCGCGCGATAATTTTTTCTTAAAACAGGCTTCAAGAAAAGCGCGTATTGCATCAATACTTGCCAGCAAGTCATTTGAGACAGCCGCTTCAAAATGCTCATAGAAGCCTGGGCCAATGAAAGGTCCTATAGCTGCTTCATTTAGCTTGACCGCAGCACCTACAAAGTTAATCCCCGCTATTCTTTCTGTTCCATAGATTCGAACAAAATCCGAAATCACTAGCCCCCCGTAAGACCACCCCACCAGAGTTGCTTTCTCCAACTGAAAATGATTCAAAATTGCATTAATATCCCCAGCCCAAGATTCACTACTGGTATATGCCTCTTGTGCTAAAGGAGCATCCGATAGACCATGCCCTCTCAAATCTAAAGCTATCAATCTGAAATCTTTGGCTAAATTAGAATCTAACTGATTCAGCCAACACATGTAAGATTGCGACCATCCGTGGATAAAAACAATCGCGGGCCCTGATGCGTTGCCATACTCTAGTACGTTCAAATTGACGCCTCCGACACCCACCACTGTATGCTGTGTACTCAAAACCACTCTCCTATCTACACTATTGTTTCTGATGAATTAGCACTCGCTCAATTCATCACTGACTTACATGTATCTTACACTTTTCTCTGTAAGTCCTAAAGACCATACAACTGGATATCTATTTAAGATTGGTATAATAATGTTAATTATTAATCATGTTATGAAGAGGACTAGTAGTGACCTACATCAACAGCGCTTGTCCGCACGATTGTCCGTCCACGTGCGCGTTAGAGGTGGAAATCCTATCCTCAGAGAAAATCGGAAAAGTAAGAGGCGCGAAGGAAAATTCTTATACTGCAGGGGTTATCTGCAGCAAAGTAGCCCGCTATGCTGAACGTATTCATCATCCCGACCGACTATTAAAACCATTGCGTAGAATAGGACCAAAGGGCTCCGGCCAATTCGAAGAAATTTCTTGGCGTGTGGCCCTCGATGAAGTGGCAGAAGCATTTCAAAGAGCAGAGAGCGAGCACGGCTCAGAAAGTGTATGGCCCTATTATTATGCAGGTACAATGGGACTATTGATGCGTGATGGCATCAATCGGCTACGACACACAAAACGCTATTCAGGTTATCACAGCACAATTTGCGTCTCTCTTGCTTGGAGTGGTTATCTCGCGGGCGCAGGAAAAATGGGTGGCGTGGATCCCCGAGAAATGTCTGAGTCAGATGTAATCGTAATATGGGGGACAAATGCTGCTGTCACACAAGTCAACGTCATGAGTCATGCGTTGCAAGCACGTCGCAATAGAGGGGCCAAAATTGTAGTAGTAGACACTTATAAAAATGCTACCGCGAAACAAGCTGATCTGTTTATCCAAGTAAAGCCAGGAACAGATGGCGCATTAGCATGTGCGGTTATGCACTTACTTTTCAAAAACAATCATGCCGATAAAGATTACCTGTCCAAGTATACAAAGGACGCAGAGCACTTAGAAGATCACTTACAAAAACGCAGCCCGAATTGGGCCAGTGAAATAACTGGAGTGCCTGCTGAAACAATAGAAAATTTTGCTATGTTGATAGGAGAGACTCCCAAGACTTACTTGCGGCTGGGTTACGGTTTCACCCGGCAAAGAAATGGTGCCACTAACATGCATGCGGTGGCTTCAATTTCTGCAGTAGCAGGCCACTGGCAGCATCTTGGTGGGGGCGCTTTATTGTCAAATAGTGGCATATACCATTGGGATAAAACACTAATTGAAGGCTTAGACAAAGTAGATCCGGCTATTAGGTTACTTGATCAATCTAGAATTGGAGAGATTCTAACGGGAGATAAAAATGCGCTCGGTAACGGGCCCCCAGTAAAAGCTTTACTTATCCAAAACACTAACCCTATGTCCGTTGCCCCAAACCTTAATTTAGTAAAAAAAGGGTTTGAACGAGAAGATCTGTTCGTTTGTGTACATGAACAATTCATGACCGAAACTGCAAAAATGGCGGATGTGATCTTGCCAGCGACTATGTTTTTAGAACATGATGACATTTATCAAGCCGGTGGTCATCAGCATATCCAATTCGGCCCTAAAGCTATTGACCCACCCGGAGAATGTCGTTCCAATCACGAAGTAATCAGCGAGCTAGCAGCGCGTCTAGATGCTAAGCACAGAGGATTTTCGCTAACTGCCAAAGAAGTGATAGACGAAACATTAATCAATTCTGGTTGGGAAAACCTTGAGACATTGGAAAACGAGAAATGGTTCGACGCACAGCCAAATTTCAAAGAATCACATTTCATTTCCGGTTTTGGTCATCCAGATAAACGATGGCACTTTTCTACAGACTGGAGTGCGCAACAATCTAAATGGGGCTTAGGGAGTAATCAAATAGTAGATGCCTCGCTTGTGAATTCCATGCCTGCACTGCCGGATCATTGGAATGTACTAGAAGCCTCCACGCTAGATTTTCCGTTCCGATTAATCACCGCGCCAGCGCGGCACTTCTTAAATTCGACTTTCTCTGAGGTTCCTACTTCTCTCAGAAGAGAAAAACGACCCAGCGTGCTGATCAACCCGTCCGATGCACAATCGCTCTGCGTCACCGATGGAGACTTCGTTCGTGTAACAAATGAAAGAGGAGAGTTAGAGATAATCGTTGAAGTATTTTCAGGAGTCTCGCCAGGGGTTCTCGTGATTGAAAGCATCTGGCCAAATGACGCATTCAAAGGAGGATTAGGAGTCAACGTGCTCACAGGATCTGATCCCACCGGGCCAGTTGGTGGTGCCGCATTTCATGACAACCGAGTTCAACTAACTCCTCTTGAGAACAAAATTTAAGATGATCGAATTTTACACTGATGCCACTCCCAATGGCTGGAAAGTGTCCGTACTGCTTGAAGAAATCGGTATGGCATACAACACTCACCACATAGATATATTGAAAGGAGAACAAAAAGAAGCTTGGTTCCAGACCATCTGTCCTAACGGCCGTATCCCTGCAATAGTCGATACTGAAAACAATCTCAGCATCTTTGAATCTGGCGCAATTATGCTTTATCTAGCGAAAAAAAGCGGGCAACTTATTCCTGCTGATGTAAAAGGTGAGTCCCTAGTTACCCAATGGTTAATGTTCCAAATGGCTGGTATAGGTCCGATGATGGGACAATCAAATGTTTTCTACCGTTACTTCCCAGAAAAAATACCCTCCGCAATAGCCAGGTACCACAATGAATGTCGGCGTCTCTTTGAAGTTTTAAACCGACAACTTATTGGAAGGGATTTTATTTGCGACAAATATTCTATAGCCGATATAGCTAACTGGTGTTGGGTACGCATACATGCTTGGGGTGGAACTGACGTTGAAGGATTGGCCAACTTGAAGGCTTGGATGCAGCGACTTGAAGACAGACCTTCATGCCAAAAAGGTGTGGCAGTCCCTTACCTTCAAGACTGGGAAAAACTCGAAGCGGATCTAGGAGAGAAAGACAGCAGTGTGCTTAGTTTGGTAACGAAGTAGAGTTTCCTCTATCAAACTGGATGATGCCTTTCTAAGTAACAGAAGTATCAGTCTTAGAGCTGGAAAAAGTCATATCAACTAATATGTCGGTACCTATATGTGGCCGGCTATCGACTGAAATACTCCACCCGAATCGATCAGTTATTCGTTTCACTAAACTCAAACCTATTCCGTTCCCTCTTGCATTTTGTGGGCTATAACTGGAACTAAAAGCGTCATTCATTTTTTTCGTCGTCATGCCGACACCGCTGTCCGAAATTACAACACTATATTCGGCGATGGTTACGACAACCTCGCCTTTTTCAGTATATAGGCAAGCATTCCGCAATAAATTCCCAAAAACAATCGCGACTACTTTTGGTGCTGCAAAGATTACCAAACTGTCTAGTTCTACAAATTTCAGCGAAAGATTTTTACTCTCGTAGGCGACTTTACATTTACTAAGCTCGTATCTAACAACCTCATTAACAACGACATTTTCTTTTAACAATGCCCCTTCATATTCTCGAGCCAGCAGCAATAATACCTCAGTCAATTCCTCCATATCTTTTGCGGCTCTTTGCACTCGCTCCAACAACACCAGAGAATTGGGGTCAAGATTCCCCCGCTTACTCAAGTTATCACATGCCATACGTATTACCGTCAACGGGCTTCTAAGCTCATGACTGGCTTCTCGTGTAAAGGTTCGCTCTCGTTCAATGGAATCATCGACTCGAACCAAAAGCTGCTGTAAGGCATTTGCTAGTGTACCGATCTCCCCATCAACCTCCTCGTTTTCAAATTCATCGAGCACCGTTTGTAGATCCGGCTTATCTAATTCGATATTTCTCACGCTACGCGCTAACCTCACAACCGGAGAGATCGCTTGGCTAGTGATGCGATATGCGAACCACGCAGATAGGTAGAGTACAATCAGTATCAGTACCAAAGGAAATAATCCAAAAAAGTTAGCAGCTTCGGATACCACATTCGCGTCAAAGACCAAAAACAAACGACTATCATCACTAGCACTTACATGTACTACAGATTTTCCGGCAGGAGTTACCGTCTCATGAAAGCCAATTTCCAGATGCTCAAACTCGGACGGAATCGCCGCTTCTCCTTCCTTAAAGAGATATCCGATTAACGTATTAGTATTAGGCGCTGGTGTATCTAATTCAATTTTATTCCTTGCCCAGAAATAGTCAGCTTCGCGCTCTAAAGCTGAATTAATCAGTAGTTCTTGTATTAAAAAAGACGAAATAGAGACACCCGCGACTGCTGTGACTGTGATTAGGAAGATCTGCAGGATAAACCCGCGCAGAATGCGGGTATTTAATGGATGTTTAGTCTGCGTTTTCGTCACTTAACCGAAACCCTGTGCTATGAACAGTATGTATCAAACTATGAGAATAAGGCTTGTCTACAACCTTACGCAAATTATATAGATGACTACGGAGCGCGTCGCTGTCTGGCGGCAAATCATCCCAGATGACTTTTTCAACAGCCGACCGTTCAACAATATTTGGCGACTCCATTGCCAACAAAATCAAAATTTTCATCCCCGTTGGGGACAAGTTCAGCACATTCCCCTCCCTAGTAGCTATTTTTGCATTCACATCCAGAACCAAATCACCTACCACCAAAGGTTCTGATTTTAGTTGGTCTGTTCTTCTTTTCATCAGCGAACGTAGACGGGCTACCAACTCTTCCAAATCGAACGGTTTAACTAAATAATCATCGGCACCACTATCAAACCCTAGTAGCTTGTCTTCCAAAGTATCTCGCGCAGTCAGCATCAAAAGAGGCACTGTAATGCCCCCCTCACATCTCAATGCTTTACAGACGTCGATACCATCCATATCGGGCAGCATTAAATCAAGGACGATAGCATCGTAATTATTCTGTCTCGCCAGATTTACGCCCGCCGATCCAGTATCGGCATAGTCAACGCTAAACCCAGAGGTTTCAAGGTATTCATAGACCATTTCAGCTATATCTTTATGATCTTCAATCAGAAGTATATCTTTAGCTCGCACTATTTAACTCCGGCTTTCAGTAGAATGATATTGTCGGCCTCGCGATTAAGCACAAAAGCGCAGGGCTTTTAGACGTCGCATTAAGATTTTCTTTATCTCATAAAGGAAGTAAATATAGCAAGATAGGGATGGTAGCACTAGAAATCAGTGTAGAAACGACTAAGGTAACCGATACTGTCGACTGCCTTATGTCATAACTCTCGGAGAAAATAAATGCATTGATGCCTACAGGCATCGCAGCAAACAGCACCGCGACAGTCAGCCATACTCCATCAAGTCCGAAAAAAAGTGCAATACCCCACGCTAATAAGGGGTGCGCAAAATTCCGCAGTAACACGAAACAAAGAACCTCTTTACCCGGCTTTTTCAATTTATACGTCCCTAGAGAAGCTCCTAAAGCGACTAAGGCACATCCGGGCGCAGTATCTCCCAAGATATTTAAGGTATACATAACCTCAGAACTAAGAGGAACTTGAAATACATTAAATGCAAGGCCAAATATCAACGCCAGAACAATAGGGTTAGTCGCTAATCTACAGAACACTTCGTTGAAAGCGCTTTTGTCTAGCCCTTTAAAACCATTTAGCGTGACAATAGTAAGGGTAAACAGAACAGTACTTTGCGTGGCGAGTAATACCAGTGCTGGCAGAAGAGCATCTTGATCATTCGATACAGCCAAAAGTACAGGTAGTCCTAATAGTGCTAGATTCCCATAACTAGAAACAATACCAGCAACCCCAAGTTCTTTAGCATCCCAACCAAAGACACGATTAAACAAAATCATTGCAAGGATAAAAACAAAAATTGAAGGCACATAAAATGACAGTAGAAACGTCAGAGGGATGTTTTCGGAGATGTTTGTTTGAAACATGTGTAGGAAAAGCATCGCCGGAATGGCCAACCAGTAAACAAACTGGACAAGACCTGAGCCTACATTTTCAGGGAATAGCCCGATTCGAAAAAAAAGATAGCCGATCATAACAATGGCTATGATTGGAAGGAATGCCAACAAGATTGAGCCCATTACCATCCTCTCAGGATTAAACAGTTATACCGTTCTTTAACTCAACTTAGGATAAAAAAAACCTGGGCAATAATTCACCCAGGCTTAATTTGCATCGTTTAACTTAGCTAAGTAGCAGTCAAATTATTAGGTACGATTTTATCAGTATGGTTAGGCCACACTTTCTCAGTCAATAGCTCCAAACTTTTCATCGACGCTTTCTGCGGTATGTGGTTGTACATGAACATCCAAAAGTTATCTACCGGTAGCTGCTTGAACAGCGTTTCTAACTTCCGATTTACAGTATCTGGACTTCCGTGAATGCATAAACCTCTCTCCACTAAAGACTCAAAAGATGGCTCTATATCAAATGGTCCTTCACCCGGGCCGGCAATTGCTGCATTAAATCCAAAAGGAACAAAAAAATTGTTCCAAATAAAAGACCCAGCCTCTCGTGCTATCTCCTCAGCTTCGGCATCGGTATCGGCGACGATTATCTCTCGACTCATCGCCATCCCTTCTCCAAACTTATAATTCATACCAGCTTCATTAGCAGCGTCCATACCCGCTCTGAAATGCTCTTTTACTACGTCATAATGCGTCATTATGGTGACAGGCTTAATTCCTCGAGCCATGCCCCATTTTATAGAACGCTCAGAGGTAGCAAACGGCATGAACATATCAGGAATCATATTGTTGAATGTAGGAGGTGCTATACCAATCTCTTCGATGATCCCGTCTTCATTGCATCCTTGTCCGTATTTATGTGCGGTCTCCGCTGCTGCCCATTTGAGATCTTTCGTTGGAATCTGCCAATGCTTCCCCTTAAAGCTAAAAGTGTCTTCTTTCCAAGCCTTCATTAAAATTTCAAAGTGTTCCTCAAACAACGAGCGCTTTAACTCTTCATATTCTTCTCCAGAAGCGGGATCAGACAAACCGATTTGTTGGCCTATCACGTTAACCCATCTATTCTGATAGCCCCTAGCAAAGCCTGCGAAAGTGCGTCCCTCAAGCATTTGAGACAGCATCGCTATATCTTCAGCTAGGTTAATAGGGTTTCTAGAAGGCAAAACGTTACCTAGTTGTCCAAACTTCATGTTCTTAGTTTGCATACCAAAATACATATCAAGCATGACAGGGTTCGTAGAGACTTCTTCACCTTCCACATGGAAATGATGTTCAGTGAACCCAGCCCCATAGTATCCATAGCCATCCATGTACTGAACTTGCTCAGTAATCTCTTTAAGCATCTGCTGGTATAGCTTAGTAGATTTACCCGCCAGTCCTTTTTTTATATCCGCAGGCCTGCCCACTGAAGGTAGATAAAATGCGCCAATTTCCATGATTATTTCTCCCAGTTAATTCCGAGTACGTTTCTCTGAGGTGCTTTCTTCGATCCACCCTCAGATCTTTTCTATCAACTATAGGTTACATCCTGACGAAGACTCAGTCCATCTCCCCCAATCCGACAAGCCTAACATTTTGGCATTTCTAGTGCTCGAGTTTTACCCATCAAATTTGCTCATAGTTAAGCTCCTTTAATCCTCCAGGGTTATCCGCTATCTCTTGATCGCCCTCAAACTGCAGCGGCTACGACCTCAATTTCTACTCGCCACTCTGGTGATACCAATTGTTTTACCAAAATTGCTGTAGAAGCTGGCCGAGCATCACCAAGATATTTTTGCCGAGCCGAGGCAAATGCTGGATAATCCTTATCATCCAAAAGGTATACCGTAACTTTAACGATATCACTAACGGTCATGCCAGCCTCTTTGACTGACTCAATAACATTTTCCCATGCTCGATCTGCTTGCTCCTCGATCGTAGCAGGAAGGGTTCCATCGGGATTAAGACCAATCTGACCAGAGACATAAGCAATCCGTGCACCAGGAGGAATAACGACGACATGGTGATACGCATCATTGAAAGGAGCAACAATGGACTTGGGATTCAATTTTTCTAACATATAATTTACCTACTGTATTTTATCTTCGTTGACTAAACGAGTGCATTTACGATAACTTGCTTACGGACAAAAGTACCGCGAAGCACATTACAAAGTAAAGCAGATGCCGTCATCATTCGAAGGCTTCTAATATAGACGAACGATTAAAGTGTGAAAGAATTTGCCATATGAGTAAGACCACAATAAAAAACGAACAAAATTTTATCAAACATAAACCTTACTATGAGCCTGTTGGAGATGAGGTTGCAGTTTTCACGGCGGCATATGAGAATCAACTGCCGATTTTGCTAAAAGGCCCCACTGGTTGCGGCAAAACTCGGTTTATCGAATATATGGCTTGGCACCTAAAACTTCCTATGGTGACCGTAGCTTGTCATGACGACCTTACGGCCTCCGACCTTATTGGTAGATATCTAATCAAAGGAGGGGAAACAGTTTGGATCGATGGTCCTCTCACTAGCGCCGTCAGGCATGGGTATATCTGCTATCTAGATGAAATTGTCGAAGCTCGGAAAGATACGTCTGTAGTCATACACCCACTATGTGATGGCAGGCGGCTCTTGCCTATTGAAAAACTAGGCGAGCTTCTCGAAGCACCAAGTAGTTTTTGTTTAGCCATTTCTTATAATCCCGGCTATCAGAGCGTGCTTAAGGATCTCAAGCAAAGCACACGGCAAAGGTTCGTAGCCTTAGAGTTTGACTATCCTGACGCTGCTACCGAAGAGGCTATTGTAATAAAAGAAAGTGGTATTGACGAACCAATGGCCCATAAATTAGTTAAACTCGGACACATGACTAGAAACCTCAAAGGCAACGGTCTAGAAGAAGGAGCGAGCACAAGATTGTTGGTGAATGCTGGGAAACTTATCCATAGTAATATCGCGCCAGTCCACGCTGTAGATACTGCGATTAGCCAAGCCTTGACCGACGAGCCTGATATGTTTCAAGCTGTTCATGAATTAAGCCGTTCAATTTTTTAAAAGCTCTTTGCTTGAACCCACAAAAAAGATTTTGTACTGCACATGAGTAACCAATCAAGGCAGAATTTACTCTACCGTATTCGAATACAAAAAGATCTAGAAAAAGTCGTGGGACCGGCTTTGAATAGGCTCCCTAATCTAGACACAGTCATCTCAATGATTGCCAATCTTAATGACCCGCAACAAGTATTTATATCCCACTGGGCTGGACTGATAGCTGATTCCAATACTGAACTGGCTGCACATTTCATCTCTTTCGCACCAAAAGCCTTTGAGACCATGATCGATGCTGATGTTCAAAAGTGGATAGACTTATTCCTAAAAAATTATGACAACCACGGTCTTGGTAAAGCAATTACATCACTAGAAGATATCAGTGGCTTTGCCATTGATCAAAAAAATAAGAGCGTTAGATGCTCTCTACAAAAAACCAGTCTTTTCCTCCAGCATTTCATAAGAGGCCTCGGTGGAAGAGAACTCAAAATCTCAGGTAATGATGAAACATATACCAACACTGAAGGATTGTTTCTACCTGAAAGTATTTCTCTTTTCCCCCAACCCAAACAAAACTTCACTGTCTATAAGCTCACGGCAGCTCATTTATGGGCCCAAACTTGGTATGGGACTTGGCGGATCCAGGTATTGGAGAAACTCACCGCCGAGTATAACAATCAAAAATCTCTTAATATCTTTAATCGTCTTGAATCTATCAGACTTAATTATTGTATCGCAAGAGACTTTCCTGGACTGAGTAGAGAGTTTTCTGAATTTGAAAACCGTGATCCTAAGGTCGTAGCCTTATGGAAACTTTGGCAAGACCGAGCTAATGGCTTAAGAAGCCCAACTGCAACCGCCATCGACACAATAGAAAATATTCAGTATTTTCTAGATATTGATTTGCCAGTATTGCAGCCCTATCAAGGAGAAATTTTTCTAGACCGTATTAGAGAAACTATGCTCTCTCGTATAGAACAGGAGCAGCTTGCATTTCAGAGGTCGCTAGATAAGTTAAGAGATGACAATGCTACCAAAGACGAAGCCGATGACGACGACTTTGTGGCCAAACAAATGCTGGAAGTAAGTGATGGAGACAGTGGCGACGGGGAGCCCAGTGAAACCAATTTCCAATTAACCTTAGATGGGCAGCCGATTGAGCTATCCGACGATCTGAAGAATCTTGCCGGCTCGATCATGCAAGACTTTGGCGAAATTCCTGATGAGTATATGGACCCTATGGAGCAAGGAGAATACTCCGATGCGTTACTGGCCCAAAATGGAGAATCTGAAGGAGATACCGATCCTGATCTTAATGAAACTGGAACTTTTCAATACGATGAGTGGGACTGTACTCGGCAAAGATTTCGCGAAGATTTTTGTACGCTACGGGAATTAGTTGTCCCTCCAGGAGATGAAAGCTTTATTTCTGACACATTAGAAAAATATCGTGGGGCACTGCGTGTAATAAAAAAATGCTTTGAAGCCGTACTTGGTGAATCTAGGCCTCAGCATAGACAGCCAGATGGGGATGATATCGACCTTGATGCCACAGTGAACGCTCATGTTGACATGGCCCTAGGCAAAGACATGAGTGACCACCTATATACAAAATATCGTAACCAAGAGAGAAATGTAGCAGTCATGTTTATGGTAGATATGAGTGGGTCGACTCTCGGATGGGTCAACAACGCCGAGCGCGAATCGCTGGTACTGCTGTGTGAAGCACTGCAGTTGCTCGGCGATCGCTATGCGATTTATGGGTTTTCAGGAAGGACAAACAAACGGTGTGAGGTCTACTCGATTAAAGACTTCAAAGAAAACTATTCTCTAGAGGTGCGTCAGAGAATAAGCGGAATTAGACCTAAAGCATACACTCGAATGGGAGTTGCAATAAGACACTTAGGCCAAATGTTACAGAAAACACACGCACGTACCAAGTTGCTGATAACACTTTCGGATGGCCGTCCCGAAGACTATGGAGGCTATAAAGGTCAGTATGGCATCGAAGATACTCGTCATGCCCTCCTTGAAATGAAGCAAAGCGGCGTGCACGCGTTTTGTATCACAATAGACAGTGAAGCGCAGGAGTATTTGCCTCACATGTACGGCACAGCTAATTATGCCGTCATCGACGAGGTAGAAAAACTACCCCTAAAAGTCGCTGATATTTATCGAAGACTAACCACTTAGAAAAAACCCTATTCTGACTCTACTTTATTTACAAGTTTCCCTATCCCTGAAATCTCTATGGTCACAGTATCATGGTTTTTTAAAAATTTAGGTGGGATAAAACCAGCACCCACACCCGCTGGAGTGCCCGTCGCAATCACATCTCCTGGGTAAAGTGTGATCCCAGTAGAAATTGTCTCAATTAGAGACGGCACATCAAAGATCATTAAAGCCGTGTTTCCGTCTTGACGTAATTCATCATTAACCCAACACTTTATCGGTGTGTCTGTTAGATCTATCAGATCTTTAGACACTGCAAAAGGCCCCATAGGACAAAAAGTATCCTGAGATTTACCTAATAACCATTGTTTATGATTAGCTTGAACATCTCGTGCACTCACGTCGTTAACAATTGTGTAGCCCCAAACGCAGTCCATAGCGTCTTTCGCGGACACGCACTTCACTTCTTTACCAATAACTACTCCTAACTCTGCCTCGTAATCAAGTTGCTTTGTTACCTTTTGATTGAGCACTATCGGTGCATTATGTCCGACAACACAGTCAGGTAGCTTTGAAAACACAATAGGAACTTCTGGCGCGCTCCCTTGGCTACCAGCTATATCAAAACCCGCAGTTGCAATTTCTTGCACATGCGCGAAATAATTTTTGCCCACACAAAAAATATTCCTCCGTGGATTGGGAATAGGGGCAAGAATTTCAACCTCTTCTAGAGGTATAGGGTCTTCGGAGTTGCGCAACGGGAGAAGAGAAGGAGCGCTCTCGATTAACGCTAAAAGTCCTGTTTTTGCCTTAGCTTCGGAGATGTCAAAGGGAATAATTGAGCTCATATCGGCAGACAACATCCCAAGATGGTAAGTGTCTTGATACCTATAACTTACAACGTGCATACTTAATACCTTGATTAATTATCTAATAACTAAATATCGCACCTGAATAAGTCTTGTCTGCTACCATCTATTCGCTGTTCAAGGACAACCTGAGTAGCATATTTTCAACCATTTGTTTATGATCACTAGGGGGTCTGTGTAAAGCAGAAGTACACTGATTTCATCGCAACACCAGAATATAACGTTCTAAAATAAAATATCCTAACAGGAAGATAAGAGGATGCAAGAATAATGTTTAAAAGTATTCTGATAGCTAACCGTGGTGAAATCGCTTGTAGGGTAATACGTACCGCAAGATCGCTAGGGATACGAACAATAGCAGTTTTCCATCATGCGGACCGAAAGGCCCCACACGTGAAGCTAGCTGACGTCTCTATTCAATTATTTGCTGAAACCCCAACCGCGGCCTATCTTGATTCCGAGCAAATAATTAAAGCTGCTCAGTCCGTTTCTGCAGAATGTCTACATCCAGGCTACGGTTTCTTATCCGAAAATTCTGATTTCGCTAAGGCTGTAGAAGCCGCAGGAATAGCCTTCATAGGGCCTCAACCTGAAGTAATCAAACTCATGGGGGACAAAATTCTCTCACGCGAATTTGCCGAAAAATGTGGTGTCCCAGTTGCTCCGAGTGTGACTCAAGACGGGGATCTAGGTAGTTTTGTAAGAGAAGCTCGAAAAATTGGTTTCCCACTCCTTATCAAAGCGGCGGCTGGAGGTGGAGGTAAGGGAATGAGCATCGTTCATGATGCTGACTGCCTAGAAGGACAGGCTAAGACAGCAATGGGAGAGGCAGAGCGCTATTTTGCGGATAGTAGAATCTATGCTGAGTTATATATTGAAAATCCTCGACATATTGAAGTTCAAGTGCTCGGAGACGGCGAAGGTAATATTATTCATTTGTATGAAAGAGAATGCTCCATCCAAAGACGCTTCCAAAAAGTGATCGAAGAATCTCCTGCTCCCTCACTGTCTGGTAAGTTGCGCGATTCGATATGCGCAGCAGCCGTTGACCTTTCGAAAAAAGCAAATTACCTAAATGCTGGAACTGTCGAATTCATCCTCAGCCCTAATGATGATTTCTACTTTCTCGAAATGAATACCCGACTACAAGTAGAACATCCTATAACTGAGTTAGTCTGTTCTGTCGATCTAGTAGAAGCACAGTTAAGAATTGCTTACACACGCAAACTACCTTGGTTACAAAAAGATATTAAACAGTCTGGCCACGCAATCGAGTGCCGAATATGCTGCGAGGAGCCTGAAAATGACTTTCGTCCTGCAACAGGAATCATAAAGGTACTAGCAATCCCAGATGCCGAGGATGCAAGGTTTGATTCTGGGATTGAACAGGGACAGATCGTTTCTGCGGCATTCGACTCAATGGTCGGGAAATTGATCTGCCATGCCGAGAACCGGAATTTAGCCACAAAAAAAATAACGAAAGCCTTAGATGAACTAGTACTCTTAGGCGTCAGTAGCAATGTTGACTATTTAGGGCGAATACTAAGAAATGCCAATTTTGCCAATGCACATATACACACCGGCTTTTTGACTGATAATGAAGAAGAACTAAAGCCCGTTGAACTAACAGAAGACGAAATGGCTTGTGTACTTCTGGCTGCATCGCTGGGACTCAAGGATTTTAGGAGCCTATCCTTTGATACGCCTGAACCGTATGCATCGATAGGTCAGTGGAGGAACTTATAATGGGCGAATCGTATAAACTCAATCTCGACGAAATAAAACACGAGGTTGCAATCTCCAAGTGTCATCCCGAATTGACGATTCTAGTCGATGGGACTGCGTTTGCAATCGAAGATTTAATCCAAATCTCCGAGAATCACTTTTCTGTGCGGATTAATGGGCAGCTGAAAAAATTCTGGTGGGCTCAAGATGAAGAGGCCATTCATTTAAGATCAGATGGAAGAACATACACACTGCCGTATCTTGATCATATCAGCGCGACGCAAAAAGCCGCCACGAATGAAGACATCATAAAGGCTAATATGCCCGGGCTAGTAGTCAGCGTAAACTGTCAAGTAGGATCTACTGTCTCGGCTGGAGATGTGTTAATCGTAATAGAATCAATGAAAATGCAAATTAATATAACTGCCCCGCGCGACGGAGAAGTCGAGAGCGTATATGCAGAAACCAACTCGGCTTTTCAAAAAAATGCCGAACTAATTTCACTTAAGGCACAAGAATAATGTCTCGTATAAAATCCAAAATTCAGACAGAGTCAACCGAGTTCCAGTCTAACTACATTCATAACAAAGGCTTAGCCGATGAACTCAGGCAAGAGCAGCATGACGCGCGCTTTAAAAGATCCCAAAAAGATATAGACCGCCTCGCAGGTCATGGAAAAATGATGCCTAGAGACCGCCTTGAAAAATTACTAGATCCGGGGACTCCTTTTCTCGAATTCTCCACGTTAGCCGGCAGCCGTGCCGGTGATGCTGGGTCGCCCAGTGCTAGCTGTATTACGGGAATAGGAGTTGTCAGCGGACAAGAAGTAGTTATTATCGGAAATGATAGCAGCATAAAAGGTGGAGCTTGGTATCCGCTAACAGTTAAGAAGATTGTACGTGCTCTAGATATAGCTATAGAGAACCGATTGCCTGTAGTCCATCTTTGTGACAGCGCTGGTGGATTTCTGCCTCTTCAATCTGAACTCTTTCCAGACAGGTATATGGCAGGACGGATGTTCCGCAATCAAAGCACCCTGTCAAAAATGAATGTTAAACAACTAGCTCTAGTATTTGGTCACTGTACAGCAGGGGGGGCTTATGTGCCTGCTTTGTCTGACTACTCTGTCATTGTAAAAGGTACAGGTGCGGTTTTCTTAGCGGGTCCACCACTAGTAAAAGCTGCGACCGGAGAAATCGTCTCAGCTGATGACTTGGGAGGGAGTGATTTGCATACCCAGATCAGCGGGGTATGCGATTACCCTGCCGACACAGAAGAGGAAGCTATTGCAATTGGTAGAGAAATAGTTGATCAATGGGAAAAACTCACTAAGTGGAACATCCGAAAGGATACTGTCGAAGAACCCTATTATGACCCTGATGAACTGTATGGGATTCTTCCAACTGATATAAAAAAATCTTTTGATATCAAAGAAGTAATCGCACGTATAGTCGATGGAAGTAAGTTCCATGAATACCAACCCGTCTATGGCACCACAATGGTTTGCGGCTTCGCTAACATATGGGGCTATAAAGTCGGTATATTGGGGAACAATGGTGTTATTTTCAATGACAGTGCCTTGAAAGCCGCTCATTTCATTGAGCTATGTAATCAAAATAATACTCCAATACTCTTTCTCCAGAACGTAACAGGATTCATGGTTGGAAAAGAATATGAGGCTAAAGGAATATCTAAAGATGGCGCCAAATTAATACAAGCGATTGTTGGCTCACATGTTCCGAAATTCACATTAATGTGTCACGGTTCTTTTGGTGCGGGCAACTATGGAATGTGCGGTAGAGCTTACGATCCAAGGTTTGTTTTTTCTTGGCCTAACCACCAAATCGGCATTATGGGAGGAGAACAAGCCGCGAAGACACTGGCAGATGTCAAAAAACGCCAATTAGAGAGAACAGGGGAAAAAGTTGAACAAAAAACTTTAGATAAAGTTTATGAAGAAACTTTAGAAGCCTTCCAAGATCAAATGTCTGCTTACTATGCCACCTCTGAATTATGGGATGACGGGATTATTAATCCGATAGACACTAGAAACTCTCTTGGAATAGCGATCAGCGCATCCTTGAATGCCCAACCAGGAGAGCCTGGATACGGCATTTTTAGATTTTAATAACAGCAACTGATTTTTACAGCAACACTTGCAGAACTTTCTCAACTGCGCCTATTTTTGATACATTTTCTAGCGCCGCACTGCTTAGCGAACCCGAAATGTCCAGTATTGCAATGGCTAGCTGAGTGTCTTCTGCGACACCTACTTGCATACGAGAAATATTTATATCTTCCTTGCCAAGCGCTTCGCCAATCTTACCTACCACTCCAGGCTCATCAGCGTGTTTAGTTATCAGCAAGTGTCCCTCTAACGGTGACTCAATTTCATATCCATTGATTTTCACCAATCTTGGTCGACTTTCGTCAAAGATTGCTCCTTCTAAAATGACCGTTTGTTCAGAACTCTGAGCTGTTATTCGCACTAAAGAAAGATAATCTTTAGAGTCAGCTGAGCTGACTTTAGTCACGTTGATTCCCTGTCTACGCGCCAAATGCAGAGCATTTATTTGATTGACCGGAACAGCATGGTGTCGACAAAGTAAACCAACCATTGAAGCGCTAGCAATAGGATGTGAGTCGAATTTCGAAGCTTCACCAAAAACACCAATTTCGACCGAAGAAAGTGGACCTTCAACCATTTGACATAGTACTTTCCCCAATTTGGTTGCCAACTCCATGTAGGGATTTAACTGCAATAACTTATCAGGGTCAACACTAGGGACATTCACTGAATTGATAATTTTCCCATCGATCAAAAAAGCAGCAATCTGATGGGATATTTCTACACCAACAGCCGTCTGGGCTTCTTCGGTTGATGCGCCCAAATGAGGAGTGAATTGGATATTCGGAACAGTAAACAAAGGAGAGTCGATCGGTGGTTCTTGCTCAAAAACATCTAAGGCTGCGCCAGCCAAGTGGCCGGAATTAACAACATCGCATAAAGCTTGTTCGTCAATCAGCCCTCCTCGGGCACAGTTTATGATCCGAGAACCAGCCTTCATAGCGAGCAATCTCTCTCGACTAAATAATCCTCTCGTCCCATCCGTCACTGGGCAATGCAGTGTAATGTAGTCAGATACCGCAACTAAACCATCAAGATCTTTAGTCTCTACTCCGTGTTCTGCGAACGTTTGCTGTGTAACGAAAGGGTCAAAGACGACAACTTTCATCTTCAAGCCCAAGCATCTCTCTGCTAAGAGCCGTCCAATAGTACCAAACCCAACTATGCCAACCGTCTTACCAGATACTTCGGCACCGACGAACTCGTTTCTTTGCCATTTTCCCGATCTTACTGACAGGTCGGCTTCAGGCAGTTTCCGACTTAAAGAAAACATATGTGCTATGGCGAGCTCAGCTGTCGTAGTCGCATTTGCATCCGGTGTGTTGAGGACAACTATCCCTCTCTCCGTCGATACATCTAAGTCAATGTTGTCTACGCCAATACCAGCTCTGCCTATCACTTTACATCTCGCTGCGGCATCAAGTAATTGACCTCTAAGCTTTGTAGCACTTCTGACAATAATTGCATCGGCATTTTCTACATGCGGAATAGCTTCATCCACGGTCAACCCAGGAGAAAAGTCTATTTCTATTTCTGCATACTCTTTTAATGCCGCTATCCCTTCAGGCGCCAACTCGTCGGCTACAAAGACTTTATACATCAAAGTTCCTTTTATTTTTCGCTAATGTTCTATTACAAATATTTCGTTGAAACAGTCTCATATGCCCAGTCCAACCAAGGTAACAGGGCTTCCAAATCACTCCGTTCTACAGTAGCCCCTCCCCAAATCCTGAAACCCGGAGGCGCATTCCGATAGCCATCAATATCGTGTGCGACTCCTTCAACATCTAACAAGCCAGCTATTTCCTTGGTAATCATCACTTGTTTTTCCTTAGAGAGAGACACAAACCAATCAGCAATAATGTTAATACATATAGAAGTGCTAGAGCGGATCTCATTCGATTTTGCGAGAAAATCCACCCAACCGGTGTTATCTACCCAGCCTTCTATCACTGACAGATTCGACTGAGAACGAGATATTAACGATTCTAGCCCTCCTATAGAGGAAGCCCAATTTAACGCATCTAGATAGTCCTCCACACAAAGCATGGATGGCGTATTGATTGTGGCACCTTCAAAAATAGCTTCGTCAATCTTTCCTTTTTTCGTAAGACGAAACAACTTTGGCAAAGGCCTTGGTGGCACATAGGTCTCTAATCTACTTACGGCTCGTTCACTTAAAATGATCACTCCGTGGGCAGCTTCTCCGCCAAGTACTTTTTGCCAAGAGAAAGTAACAACATCTAACTTATCCCAAGGCAGCTCCATAGCAAAAGCGGCAGAGGTAGCGTCGCAGATAGTCAGCCCTTCACGATCATTGGGAATCCAGTCTCCATTCGGTACCTTGACACCGGAAGTTGTCCCGTTCCAAACAAACACTACATCATTCTTAAAATTGACTTTTGTTAAATCCGGTAGTTCACCATAGACAGCTTCATGTGTTTCAGCGTCGACTATACCCAGCACATCTACTACATCGCGTACCCATTCTTGGCTAAAACTCTCCCAAGCAAGAAGATCTACTCCTCTGGCACCGAGTAAAGACCATAAAGCCAACTCAACAGCACCAGTATCAGATCCAGCTACAATTCCGATACGAAACCCAGCAGGAACAGAAAGTATTTTACGTGTCTTTTCTATAGCTTCTTTGAGTTTTGCCTTACCAGGCTTAGAACGATGAGAACGACCTAATAGGGCACCTTCTAATGCTGCAGGTTTCCAACCTGGGTGCTTAGGGCAAGGTCCTGAGGAAAACTTAGGATTATTTGGCTTTTTTTCGGGTTTATTCATTGATAAATTCTCAGAAATGCGGCGGTGCAAGATAAAAATCGTGATTGTACGGAGCTTCAGCTAGAATGCAATGATTGTGGACAATTTCTTTAGCTAAAATCGACTAGTAACCTACTTTACACTGTCTTATGACACTGCAAAGTAACGTGAGAGTGCATTACCGAAAGTCTCTCGATGCGGAATCCAACTGTCCTAGCAGCCCTGTGCGATCTTCAAACTCTTCTCCAATCAAATTAACCGCGTCACCCTGCCGCTGTACTACTCCTTTAACAGACAGTAACTGAGCTTTCAGAATAACACTACGATATTTTTGTAATAACGTAGGCCAAACAATCAAATTAACAGTACCCGTGTCATCTTCAAGCGTAACAAACATGACTCCGTTCGCTGATCTTGGTTGTTGCCTGACAATAACTAAACCACAAAAAATCACACGTGTTCTTTGCGACAAACTTGGTAGTATCTCGGCAAGAACACAATCACCAAGACGTGAACGCAACAGAGATAACGGATGCTTCCCTAACGTGAACCCAAGACTGGCGTAATCGGCAGAAACTTCTTCCCCTTCTTCAGTAATAGGCAAAAGAGGCACTAACTCCTTTCGTCCAACTCCTTTAAAAAGTCCGTGAGTCTCTCTAATAGCTAAGGAGTGCCAGCTTGCCTGATGCCGGTTGCCGACCAAACTCTTTAGCGCACCCGAACTTGATAGGCGCTGCATTTCCGAACGTGAAAGATCTGTTCTGCTAAAGAAATCATCGGAATTTCTAAATGGATGAAGAGAACGTGTTTTGATGATACGCGACCCAGCAGAAACCCCCAACCCTTTAATCATTCTCAACCCAATGCGTATAGCATACGTGCCGTCTTCCTTTTTCTTAAGATTATTGTTCCAATCGCTTTTTAAAACATTTACTGGCAACAGCTCTACATTGTGACGTCTAGCATCTTGCAAAATCTGTGATGGCGCGTAAAAACCCATCGGCTGACTATTTAAAAGGGCTGCTGTATAAGCGGCAGGCTTATGACATTTAAGCCAAGAAGAAAAATACACAAGCAGCGCGAAACTCGCGGCATGAGCCTCAGGGAAACCATACCCTCCAAACCCTTTTATCTGATTGAAAGTCTTCTCAGAAAACTCTTTTGCATATCCTTTAGCCTTCATCCCTGAAAGAAACTTTGCTCGAAGAGAGCTAAATACCTCCCCTTCTTTATTGCTCGTCATTGAACGACGCATTTCATCAGCTTGCCCCGAGGTAAACCCCGCAACTACTGTCGCGAGCCTAATTATCTGTTCTTGGAATAAAGGAACTCCTAGGGTCCGTCCTAATACTTCTTTCACTTTATTATTTGGGTAAACGATTTTTTCAGTACCAGTACGTCTACGTAGATATGGATTAACCATATTGCCTTGGACAGGGCCCGGACGAACAATTGCGACTTGGATAACTAAGTCATAATAAGAACTAGGCTTCAATCTAGGTAGCATCGACATTTGAGCTCGAGACTCAATTTGAAACACTCCCACCGTATCTGCTTTCTGGATCATAGAATAAGTTTCTTCATCATCGAGAGGAATAGAATGTAAAGAAAATAACTCTTCATTGTCCAAGTTAACCATTTCTATAGTTTTCCTAATAACTGTCAGAATCCCCAGTGACAAACAATCTACTTTCAATATTCCTAAAGTCTCCAAGTCATTTTTATCCCACTGTATCAAAGTACGATCAGGCATTGATGCATTCTCAATAGGAACCAATTCTGAAAGTGGCGCGTCTGTAATCACGAAGCCGCCAACGTGTTGGGAAAGATGTCGTGGAAAGCCTATTAGTTCGCTCACTAAAAAAGCGAGATGTTGCAAAGTATGGCTTTGGATATCAAGGCCTATAGACTGTAGATCTATAATTGCTTGAGAAGCGCTCTCCCATCTGATTTCCCCCATATGAAGCTCTTTAGCTTTCCATGCATCTACTCCCAATACTTTAGCCACATCTCGAATAGCGCTACGAGACCTATATGTGACAACAGAAGCAGTTATCGCAGCCCTTTCACGACCATACTTCTGATAAATATATTGAATAATTTCCTCACGTCTTTCGTGTTCAAAATCTATATCAATATCTGGTGGGTCATTACGCTCTCTTGAAATAAAACGCTCAAATAGCATATCAATATGATGCGGGCTAACCTCAGTGATAAATAGGCAATAACAAACTACTGAGTTTGCTGCCGATCCTCTCCCTTGATAGAAAATTCCGTGGCTTTTTGCAAAGCAAATAATATCGTGAACCATTAAAAAGTAGCCCTCATATCCGAGCTCTCTAATTAAAGAAATTTCATTATCGATACGAGTCAAAAAATACTTGATCTCTTTTTGTGAGAAGCGTTGTTTCGCTCCGACATAAGCCAATTCTCTTAACTGCGAAGAGTTTTTTTTTCTATAACTAAAAATTTCGTGCGGGTATTCGTATACAAGCTGCTTCAATGAAAAATTACATCGTTCAGCAACTCTCAAGCTCTCCTTTAATAATGCACTTGGGTAAATTGATACGAGTCGCTCTATTGGTCTTAAATAATGTTCCCCGTTAGAAAAAATATGCGTTCCTACTTCTTCGATTTGGACGTCTAATCTAATGGCTGTCAATACATCTAATAGTGTTCTACGGCTATAAGAGTGCATACGCACATCACCAGCAGCAGTTACTCTTAGCCCATAACTCTCCGACAATCTATACACCCATTTCAGGCGTGATTGGTCTGCCCCACTATAAAAAAGACCAACTCCTATCCACGCTCGTCCTAAAAATTTCCGTGAGAGCCAAGAGGCACAACTCAAATCTTTTTCATTGTAGCTAGGGAGCCAAATCAAGAGCCCTGAGTCAAAGTCATCTAAATCAGAGCGTGAAATTTCATAACCACCTTTCTTTTTTCGTCTCCTTGATTTGCTGATTAAAAAACTGATTTTCTTATATGCTTCTAGATTTTCAGCTAGAAGAATTATTTTAGTGCCATCATCAAAATGAAACTCACTACCAGAAATCATTTTTATACCTTGATTCTCAGCTTCGACATGAGCTTTAACTAGAGCGGAGAAACTGCACCTATCAGTGATGGCTATAGCTTTATAGCCAAGAATTGAAGCGGTTTTGACCAGCTCCTCAGGATGAGAAGCTCCATATTGGAAGCTGAAATTCGTTAGACAATGAAGCTCTGCGTACAATGAAAGGAGACCTATTAATTTCTTTAATTACTGTTTATTTATACAGTATAATTAACAGGGCCGCTAGATCAATACTTTATATCTGTAAACCACTATATATATTTATACCTTATTAAGAGAATCCTGCTAACAAGTTAAACGGAAAAAGTCTTACAATCTGTGCTGGTAGTTCTGGTAACTACAGCCAAGGAATAAGGCACTAACGATAACACTGGAGAAATTTAACTGATGTTCGAAAATCTTGAGGAATTACACCCAGATCCTATTCTGGGCCTAATGGCGGCTCACCGAGATGATGCAAGTCTAAAAAAAATAGATCTAGGCGTTGGTGTCTATCGTGATGAATCTGGTGCTACACCAATAATGAAAAGTGTCTTAGAAGCACAAAAGATCCGTCATGAAACAGAACAAACAAAAAGCTATATCGGTCCTCCCGGAACTCCTGAATTCAATACTCTAACTAGAAAATTAATGTTTGGTAATGACAATCAAGCTGAAAAAAGTAATCGTATTGCCGGAGTTCAAACACCAGGAGGCTGCGGAGCACTCCGGGTAGCGGCTGAACTAATAAAAAGAGCTCGACCCAAAACTACCATATGGGTAAGTGATCCAACTTGGGCGAACCATCAGCCTTTATTAGGAAATGCAGGTCTGAACTTGAAGGAGTACGCCTACTATCAGAAAAGCTCACGAAGTCTAAATACAGCAGGCCTCTTAGAAAGCTTGAGTAATGTCCCCGCAGGAGATGCAGTATTAATACACGGATGTTGCCACAACCCATCGGGTGTAGATCTCGAGCCACAACACTGGGAAGCTATTGCGGACTTAGCTATCAATCAAGGGTTCACCCCATTCATAGATCTTGCTTACCAGGGTTTAGGAGACAGTCTCGACGATGATGCGATAGGGGTTAAAATTCTATCTGAACGATGTCCTGAAGTCATCGTAGCTAGCTCATATTCTAAAAACTTTGGGCTTTACAGAGAAAGAGTGGGAAGCTTGCAAATAGTAAGTCCAAATGTTGCTCAAACAACTATAGTTCTAAGCCAATTAGGGTCTGTTGTCAGAGGTATATACTCCATGCCGCCTGCACATGGCGCTGCTATTGTTGAAACTATATTAAGTGACAAAATACTTAAGCTTCAGTGGGTAGAAGAACTCAGTACGATGCGTGACCGGATAAATCTACTTCGTAAAGAACTTGCTAATCGCTTAACTCGGGAAATCGACCAAGACTTTTCTTTTATACAGAAGCAAAAAGGGATGTTTTCTTTCCTCGGCATAGATACAAACCAGGTAGCTAGACTACAGAAAGAATTTGCTATTTACATGGTGGATTCTAGTCGTATAAACGTTGCCGGCGTTAATAGCCGTAATATTGACTACTTTGTAGAATCTATGACTACAATCTTAAAAAATTAGTCCCCCGCTTTATCTAGAAATAATTTCAACAATACGAGATTGCCTCATCTCTGCCAGAATTATTTGATCGAATCGCTTAGTGAGCGTGAGTGCAATCCGAGCCGTTTCTATGGCAAGTGTAAGTGTGTCAGAATTGTCGACCATGTTCAGTATTGGGCAGACGCGCGCATTTCCAGCATTTTTTAGACTGCCCATTTTAGAGCTAAGCAATTGAGCTAAATGCACTGGTAGTATCCTGTCCCCTATATCGATACCCATAATCTTAGAGAGAAGCTCAGGCCTGTGGGCGATACTCGTTGCCAAATACTGACCAAGTATTTGTGCAGAGGCGATTGGGACCACAATATTCGTAAACGCAGGAATAAGAGGTTCATATGCTGCGGGGGCTTTCACCAAACGAGAACGCGCACCATCGGCCTTAACAAGAATCAAACCGAACTTTTGACTCTCCCAAAGACCTTTTACACAATCAGCCGTAAGGCCCCCGACACGATTAGGCGTATCTGTTTTCCCAGAAAACGCGATCACTCTGCTCTGATCATCAGCCCAAGTGCCTCTATAGTCCTCAATCACTCTATCAACAAATCGATTATCATATTGAAACATGTGAGAAGTAGAAGTAATGGCAACACGCCCCCCGTATTGACGAGAGGTCGCGTACAAGGTCGTTTTTTTACCACCAGCCCCTACGAAACAAATTATGTCGCCCTCTCTCGCTGATAATGCCTGAATTAAATTACCTTTTTCTGTTTTCATTTATTCAGGCCTTTGGCAATTTTAGTTCAAAAAGTTGATAAATTTGTTAATAGATCCATAAATTTGTGCATAACTTATAAAAAATGTGGGTATTAACGGCTAAAATGTTAATATAGCACCTTTTAATACCACATTTTAAGGTGATGACTTTATCTAATGCGAGCATACAGCAAACTACTCTTGATAGGATTATTGTCTTTCTTCTCATTCTCCGGTCACTGCCTATCTAGCGGCCCATTTAAACTGGCAAATGCATTGGAGTTGCCCGACAAGTTTACATTGCAGGGAACTCATCGTACGCGGTACGAAACCCTGAGCCATCAATATCGTAATACTCTCGGTGGTAGTGACCAGATATTAGTTCAAAAAACCACCTTGTTCGCGAGTGTTGACTTGGAGCCCTTTGAAGTTGCTGTCGAAATTGGAGACTCACGAGCATATTTAGATGACGACGGAACACCGATGTCGACAACCCACGTCAATCCATTAGAGCTCATTCAAGGTTATATTTCAGCTAAGCAGAGAAATCTTTTTAAGGATGGTGACAAATCAACTCTCAACGTTGGTCGGTTCACTTTAGATATGGGGAGCGGACGGCTCGTCGCGCGTACCAAATTTAGAAACACGGTCAACTCTTTTACAGGTGTCGAATGGAAATGGAAAAATAACACCGGTGATCAACTACATTTTTTTTACACGATGCCAGTTAATCGATCACCAAACTCTATCGCAGAGCTGAGAAGAAACTCAATTAAATTTGACAAGGAAACTGGTGCGACGACGCTTTGGGGTATAAATTACAGTTCTGATCGGCTACCTTTGGGTCATAGAGGTGAAGTCTATATTCTTGGTCTAGACGAGGACGATACGACGGACACCAGGACTTTGAATAGGAAGATCGTAACCTCTGGGTTTCGATTTTCCTTCCCAAAAAAAGTGGGTGCTGTTGATTATCTGATCGAATCTATTTTTCAAGTTGGCGAGGTAAGGTCATCCAAAGCTAGTAAAAGGAATCTAGACCATTTCGCGCATTTCCAGCATGTAGAAATCGGATACACTGGGAAGTCAAAACAGAAAATCCGGTCTGCGTTAGAATACGACTATGCTAGCGGAGACAACTCCTCCCTAGACCAGAAAAACGGACGTTTTGATAGCCTCTATGGAGCTCGCCGTTTCGAATATGGTCCAGTGGGTATTTTTGGCGCCTTCAATAGAAGTAATATTAGCAGCCCTGGGATTCGGATCTCCATGCTGCCTAACAACCGGTCTCAACTTATGATCGGTTACAGAGGGTTTTGGCGCGCTAATAACGGTGATAGTTGGGTTGCAGCCAAAATATCAGACCCAACAGGTACTGCGTCCTCATTCTTAGGCCAACAAATTGAGGCAAGACTGAGATGGGAGCTAGCAGCGCAAAATTCCTTACTGGAGATAGGAACTGCTTACATCAGATCGGGAAAGTATACCCGTGATACAGGGAACAAAGCTTATAAAAAAGATATCTTTTATAATTACCTGCAATTAAGTTTTAGCTTTTAGAAAGGTTTCATGATGCATAAACTACTCTTTCTATGTTCTGCACTGATTTTTTCTCCCTGTTTCAGCGTAATTGCGTCCAATTCAATTCTTGTACAGTCGACAACATCTACCCAGAATTCGGGCTTATTTAATTACATCGTACCTATATATCAAGCTAAGACAGGCATAGAAGTCAAAGTCGTCGCGGTTGGAACCGGACAAGCGCTCAAAAATGCTGCGAATGGCGATGCCGATGTAGTGATGGTACATGCTAAATCTGCAGAAGAAACCTTCATAAAAAATGGCTACGGTATCGCTCGAAAACCACTTATGTATAACCAATTCTTTGTGGTAGGTCCCAGTCACGACCCAGCAGGCATACAGTCAGCATCCTCAGCAGCTGAGGCATTCATGAAAATTGCAAGTTCTGAGTCGAAATGGATTTCTCGGGGTGACATGAGTGGAACTCATAAAAAAGAATTACAGCTTTGGAAATCCATTGCGATAAATCCAACCGCCTCTTGGTATTTGGAAGTAGGAAGTGGTATGGGTAGAACGCTAGGAATGACGATAGAACTAGATGGTTATACTCTTGTAGACAGCGCAACTTGGATTTCCTACAAGAACAAAGGGAGCTGTAAAGTGCTCTACCAGGAAGACCAAGCTCTATCAAACCAATACAGCCTAATTTTAGTCAACGATAAAATACACCCTCATGTAAATACAACGGATGCCAAAAATTTCATGGAGTGGCTCCTTAGCTCAGAGGGTCAATCGGCGATAGCTAAATTCAAGCTAAATGGGCAGCAACTTTTCTATCCTAATGCAAACAAGTTTTAGACGAAGAAAAATTAATTCTTAGAAAGATACTTCGTCGTCAACCTCTTGGTCAAAGTCTTTATCTTTCAAGTCTCTAAAGTTGGGGTATAGCTCCTTAAAGTCTTCAACTATTCTTTCAATAGGGACGTCCGAGTACTCTCCTTTGTATTTGAGATACTCCATATGTTGACGACCATCCATATCCAGCGAGTGATAGATAGAATCCCTTGTGCCATCGAATTCCAAGGGGCGGATCCTAAATTTTTCGCACAATTCAACATTGAAAGCTGGGGTCGCTTTCACCCAGACGTCATTTAACCAAATTGCTGTATAACCGTGCCAGTAGAAAATGTCTGTACCCATAGCTTGTCTGAGTCGCTCTGTCGACAAATGGTTCTTTACATCAGCGTAGCCCAAAGCGGCGGGGATATCTAATGCCCTACAACACGCGGCTAAAAGGACAGCTTTGCTGACGCACCAACCACCTCTATTCTCAATTGCGCGACTTGCACTTAGCCCACGGACCGTTAAATCAAGGTCATAAGCGTCATACCGGATTTCATCCCTAACTGCATAATAAAGTGATACTGCTTTTGAGAGAGAAGTATCACCAACACCATGTGATCTCGCGAAAGCGACAACATCTGGATGGGCACTATCTACAATGGATGTCGGAGCTAGGCAATCCAAATGGTCGGCATTTCTAAACGTATGAGTCATAATTAGTACTTTAAAGTTACAAGATTAGTTGAAAACATGTTCCCGACATCTTCGCCCTATGGCGTTAAGTCATTTATCCTCTTCGTCATCTGTCCCGACAACGAGGTCAACGATAGCTTTGCCTACCTTAAAAGGGATCTTAACGACTCCAATCGCGACATCGCTAGTCTGCTCCACGATCGCTCCTGCACAGCCCGCCACCGGACCTAGCACCAAGCACAGCAACATAACACGGAATAGACCGTTCGTCTCGGACAGAAATGTAAATTTAATTAGTCTGCTCCTTCAAATTCTTTTTTAATAAGCCGATCCTCTCCAAGCCCCAATACAGCTCTCCATTATACCGCCATGACGGAACACCAAAGACCCCTGAGTTTTCAGCTTCAGTTTGCATAGCTTGATACTCTTTCAATCCGAGACCGTTGAAGTAGTCAGAAAAGTCTTGCGCATCATACCCAAGCTCCTTCATTAGGCCAGTTACTTCTTCATAACTCTCAAGGTCAAACTCACGTCTCCAAAATCGTTCAAACACAGCATCATGATAGCGACGGGGATCCTCCCTTTTAGATACATAGAGAAAAGCAATGTGTGCCAAGGAGCTATTAAATATTTTTTTCGGACCCAAGATCGTCAGCCCTCTTCTATTAGCTTCGCGACGACAGTCCATATATGAATATCGAACCCGCCTCCACTGATGATCATTTCTTTCCCCCACTATATCTGCGCCATCATGCCCCAGCTCAGCGCGACCTAAATATTTTTCTATCTTCAGTGTGTAAGGCACCAAACACACTTGGACCTCAGGCAGCGCTTCTAACTGCCAATTAGCTTTCTGTGCTAAATAGGCATATGGACTTTTATAGTCGAAATAGTGATGTACTGTGTTCAAGTTATTTTTCCGAGGCAGCCTTAACGTGACGTGCCATCTCTTCGTGAGTAGCAAACCAAACGCCAGGTTTACTTTTCATGTAGGTTATAAGCCTGTCTAGCATCGCAATTCGGTATCTATGTCCAATCACTTGGGGGTGCATAGTGAGAATATAAATAGTCCCTTCATCATAAGCACCGTCAAACTCATCTTTCCATATAGAATAGACATCTTCAGCATTGCGAAGTGCCACGTGACTGCTGGCCCAGGAAATCTGAAATAATGGCCAATCATCCAAAATCCACTCTACAGGCAACTCAATTAACCCGGTATCTACACCTTTAGAAATTAACGCGTAAGGTCTGTCATCTGCCATCATGCTGCTTTCATAAAGAAAACCCATTTCCTTAACTATTTCTATAGTGGATTCAGTCAGATCCCAAGCGGCCGACCGAAATCCCACAGGCTTCTTTCCGACATGCTTCTCAAAGATCTTCATCGCCTTAAGATAGACACTTCTCTCTTGTGACGGAAGAAGGCGCATTGGATTTTCATGGACGTATGAGTGAAAGCCAAATTCGTTCCTAGGGTTCTTCTTAATCATAGGAATAATCTCAGGGTGAAGCTCCATAGACATCGCAGGTATGAAAAATGTTGCAGGGATATCATGCTTTTTCAGTAATGCCATCACTCTCGGCATTCCAGCTCGCGCACCATACTCACCACGAGACATGTAAGAAGGCGACGACTGTTCCTGAAATCCCATCCAAACGGGCTCTGTATCTACATCAAACGAAAGACTAACTGCCACCCGCCCATCATCGGGCCAGCTTTCTGGAGTCAAATCCCTGCCCGCACGAACACGAGTAACCTCTTTTTTTATCTCCTCTGGCGACCACTCCCAAATGGCTCTCTCATCAGCTGGATCGCCATGACCATGAGCCATAATGAAATGGCATGGTATGAGCCATGCGAGAAGCGGTATAAGCCCCCGACAAATCAAACTTCTTGTTTTCCCCATATCACACTCCTAGTGTGCTGTTTACTGCTCTATTATCTTGCCATATTATTGGCAATTTAAGAAACTCATTAGTGCAATCATTGCGGGAGTGCATCAGATGCGCATTTTCACCAGTATCGATCAAAGGGACTTACAGAAAATCCCTGCCTTGACAAAACAACTAGAAGCCAAAGGCTTCAATGGAATTGCCACATTTGAAAATCGCCATGACCCTTTCCTTCCACTTGCTGTCGCTGCTACAAACTCTACCAATATAGAACTTACGACTGGAGTCGCTATCGCTTTTTTAAGATCTCCCATGTCGACAGCTCAAATAGCTTGGGACATCAACAATGCCTCTGTTGGTCGGCTAACGGTAGGTCTTGGCCCTCAAATTAAAGCACATAATGAAAAAAGATTTAGTGTACCTTGGAGCCCTCCAGTGCCAAGACTTAGGGAATACGTTATGGCTTTAAGAGCCATTTGGAAAACATGGAAAACTGGGGAGGCCCTTGCTTTCTCAGGAGAGCACTACAAATTTTCATTGATGCCGCCAAACTTTATTCCCGAACAAACTGAAGTAGAACCACCTGCGATAACATTAGCAGCCGTAGGTCCATCAATGCTATCTCTGGCAGGTGAGGTTGCCGACGGCGTCCAGCTTCACCCTTTCTGCACAAAAGCGTACATAGAAAAAATGGTGCTGCCCCGGCTTCAACGTGGGTTTTGTAAATCCAACATTCACCGTAAGAGCTTTGAAATTTCAGGAGGCGGTTTCCTAGCAACCGGGCCAACTGAAGAGGCAGTAAGGAAAATGTCTGAATGGGTGAGGTATCGAATTGGTTTCTATGCTTCAACCCCAGCATACTGGCCCGTGCTCGAGTGCTCAGGCTTTGAAGATATCGGTCCAAAAATCAACTTGCTGACCAAACAAGGGAAATGGGACCAACTAGCCAAAGAAGTACCTGAGGAACTCTTATATGCCTGTACCGCCATAGGGACCCATGATCAAATAGCTGAAAAAATCCGCACCCGCTTTGGGGGACTTGTAGACACTTTGCATGCGAGCCAAAGCTACGAAATGCCTTCAGACCTCCCATCAGAAGTGATACAAGACATTAAAAAAATACCGGCAGAATTTGAAGGTTTCGATAGAACTCGTTATCTAAACCTTTGAACTCTACTTTGGAGAATCTCCCCCAACCTCAACACCTAGCGGAGGGGGCAGCTTTCTCTTTCCCTCCTCATTGATCCCTGGATCATCCGGAATCGCCTGACCAGCCATGAATTGGACTGCCTCTCCTAATTCTTTATCATCTCCGTAGGCTGCCTGCATCAGTTCATCTATCGCTTCAGGATCCTTGCCTACGTCAGAAAGAAAGCTACGTATATCTCCCGGGGCTTTCCTTTTATTATATTGTTCGAGTCCAGCAGCCGTACCAGAACGTTCTGGACCTAGCGGAACTCGACCACGTTGACGTCTCGCTAAACGGAGCAGTATGTTCCAAGCGCGTTTATTATCAGAAATAGATTCGACTTCAACTTCGCCCGATTTTTCGTACTCCTTCCAAATTTCCTCTCCACGCTTCGTCCTTATTACGACAATAGTTGCTTGCTCGGTACCTACCCCTCCACATGCAATATCTGCCATTTCAGCTGAAAAATCTCCACAATGAGCGCACTCGGGACGCTGATAATCATCCATTGCCTCTTTTAATGGGATCTTTGCGATGTCGCCATCCTTCTTATAAATTAGAACTTCACCTTTGACATTAAATTTGGTGACTTCTGTCAACGGAATACCAAGACCTTTTTCGATACGTTCTGTCATCAATTCTGGTCTAAATACCTCGGTGCAAAAGAGACCGACACTAAATGAGATTCTCTTTGAGAATCCTCGCAAAAACTCTCGCTGTCTTCCAATTATTTTTGGTTTCTTTTTTGCGCCGAGAAGAAAGCTCGGATCCATGTGCTCCATCTTTCTCAAAGGAGTTATTTGGCAAGGAACACCGACGAACGCCACACTATTTAGGTCGCGCTCGACTACCTCAGGCAAAACCGTTTCATTAGCACAATAAGTGTACCAACTGCCCGCGCTATTTTTTATTTCTTCCTGCGTCGTGACTACCTTAGGAGAGGGAAAACAAGGCTTATCGTTCTCGCCGACCGTTGACACTATAGCCCCGTCAATCTGCTTCGCTTCTAAAGCCCAAGCCAGCAACCCTGTGACTACTCCACCGTCTTGCCCAACTTTAGCAATTTCAGGTTTTTTTGTTCGTGCGACAAAAATATTTCTAAAAACTCCAAAAATATCTTCAAAGGGACGATCCTCCTCGAAAACAGCATCTTTTAAATGCTCCTCTCGCGGCCAAAGGCGTGGACAAACAGTCGCGCACACATCGCAACCGGCACCCTCACTAACACCACAAAAGTCAAACGGGGCTGAGGACTTCGCCGTTTGCTTAGGTTTCCCATCAATATACTCAATGACATTGTGCGGACACGCAACCACGCAAGCCCCGCACTCGCAACAGCTGCCATAGTCGACCACATCGTTCATCATGTCTTTAAATGAGTTATGGAAAATTGATTTCAAACGGATCTCCTTAAGATGCCTGCCCAAGCGATGTTTTGGTTTATATGTGTTGTACGATTATTCTACCATACTGGAATCGTCATAATGATCTATAAAGTGAAAATTGATGCATTTCGGAGCCCCCTATAAAAAACCCTCTATTACACTCGAAACTGCAGGTGCAAAATATTTCAAGAACCATTTTATACCTTAATATAAAAGGCATCTTTGCTACTGACCCACTTTGCGACCAACCCGTATTGGCGGTAAGATAAGTTGAATAAAACGAACAGGAAGTAAATAATGTCTGACAAAAAGACTGGATTAACACGCAGAGCATTTCTTTATCTGTCTAGCATGACCGCACTGGCAGCTGGACCCGCGGGTAATGCGGCTAGCCTGAACAATATTTCCAGTTCCAGCAATAAGGCCGACGAATGGAACCGTCTTCTCTCAGAAGTGAATCAATTCCCTTTGTTAAAATCATTATTCAGTAGACGCTCGAGACGCTTCGGCTGGGGGATGAATATTCCTCACGGTCCATTAAAATACAGTTCTGATCTTCCTCCAACACCAATTGATGACTTCGAGAGGTCGGTTATCCTCGCTGCGGGGCTCGGTGCCTCTGGCTGGCATCACGGAATACCCCATAGCTCGGCACAGGAAGGACTCTGCAATTATTCTGTCCGTTACACCGGTCGTACCGTTCCTACTGCGGCTGGAATAGGGAATTCAGATATGTTTTATACCCAAGATGACGGAACCTACTATGTGAGTACTCGTGATGCCTCGCTAGAAGGAAATTGGCATGAAAAGAAACTCAATGCAGCCGAAACACTTATCAGCACAGTAAAGACGCACACCAAAAAATTATCGGACCAAAGAATAGACCCGCCCAGAGAGGCGCCTCACTATAGCACTCATAATTTCTGGAATGGGAACACAGCAGGCTCTACGTTGTTCATTCCCGTAGGAAATGTCTCTGAGCAACTCTTGGCAATGTTATTCATCGTCGTGGGCTCAGGTTATATGACATATGATGATCTAAATGGGCGACCGGCGGGCAAACTCCAGCCTTTTTTGCAGTCTAAATTACTTGATTCTAAGAAAAAATACCCTTTGTCATACCTAGAACAATATATTCTCACTACATGCGCAGTTGAAATGGGCGTGATGGGCCACAACATGAGCCTAGCCCTACAGCCATTAGGTTTGGGAGGGTGGTTCTATAGTGGGATTAACCCTTTCACTATCATGGGAGCGTCGGCAAAAGCTGGGATCCCAGGCCTGGGTTTTAGCTTTGAGAAGAAAGATGGGTGGGGAGTTCCTAACCCTTTAGGTATAGAAGGGTTGTATCAGGCATTCTCTCCACCTTTTTACAAAGATATGCGTTCAGCAGTCGAAGGCTTCCTCCAACTCAAATTCGGAACAGGAGGAGCCTACGACACTTCCTCTCCTGGTCCCTTCAAAGATAATCCACAAGTGAAAGGCGCCGTCTCTATGCCAACCGAAGAAGTCATCGATGCTGTCGTAGCTACTGCAGAATACATATATGACACGTTTGGAAAGTTTCCTGGCACGGTCCCTAGTATTTTTGTCAGATACTATACTCAAGCACATCGACTAGAAACTGGCTTCTATGATAAATATTTTAAAGAAGGGAACTATTTAGACACCCACAAAAGAAGTGTTAGTCGTTGGTTAGAAAAAATTAAATACCGTACTTCAAAAATCTAACTTTCGAAGTACTTTTATATTTTCTATAAGCTTACTACTAATTTAAAGGCTAACACGATGAATTTTCTTAACGCTCCCGGCCCAAACCCTCGAATTGTAAGAATGTTTTTACTCGAAAAGGGGATTATGATTCCCTTTGAGGAAATCGACATTTTGGAGGGGCAGAATAGAAAAAGTAGCTATCTAGATCTAAACCCTGCTGGTCAATTACCAAGCCTCATCCTCGATAACGGGAAATGTATCAGTGAGACAGTCGCAATTTGCGAGTACTTAGAAGAAATTTTTCCTGACGGCTCGCTAATAGGAACTACCGCTATTGAACGGGCTGTAAATCGTATGTGGTTAAGACGAGTAGAGCAGAATATTACTGAAAATCTCTATAACAGCTTCAGGTATTCCCTAGGGCTAGAGCTTTTTCGGGACCGAGTACACTGCATACCAGAGGCCGCTCAAGGCCTTGCTGCGATAGTACAAGAAAAACTTGTGTGGCTAGACCGTCTCATGCACCGAAAAATTTATGTCTGTGGAGATAAATTTACTTTGGCAGATATTGTTTTGTTTTGCGCCTTGGACTACGGGGAGGGAGTAGGACAGCAAATTGACAACTCCTTGATAAACATCAATGCTTGGTTTTCTCGAATGTATACTAGAGATAGTGCGTATGGAAGTCTGCACCCTGATGGCGCATCAACTGGTCGTCAAGGGGTATGAACCTTTTTAATTTTTTGCTTGCAAAAAAATGAGAACCGAACTTAGTTAAATATTAGAAGGTCTGGGAAATTATGGTAGATGAAGTACTTGATGCAAGAGGATTAAATTGCCCGCTACCCATTCTGAAAACGAAAAAATCACTCAACCTCTTAGGATCAGGAAAAATTCTCGAGGTGATTGCTACTGATCCAAACTCAGAAAAAGATTTCAAAGCTTTCTGTGATTCAACCTTACACGAACTGATAAATTTTACACAGGAAGGAGAAGAGTATCGCTTCATAATCTTGTGTAAAAATAAATTTTAATTATTGAAAAATTAACGAATGCTAAATAAAGAATCTGATTATATTTTATGAACATAAAGTCCGTAACAATACCAGCTAGACCGCGAGACGCGGCGAGCCTTGTCATCTATAGAAAAAAGCGAAAAATCTATGAAGTACTAATGGGTAGACGAGGCAGTAAGGCTCGCTTCAAACCTGGAGTGTACGTATTTCCAGGAGGCATAGTGGAAAGAGCTGACTATCGAGTCAAGCCAAAAAAAAAGCTCAAAGCTGCATCAGTCAAACTGATGGGAGTGGGCGGCTCTGCAAGAAAGGCAAATGCTATCGCTATGGCCGCTGTTAGAGAAAGCTTTGAAGAAGCTGGTTTATTCTTCGGAGAAACAGGGAACTTGGGTAACAGCAACCACAAAACTTGGAGCGAGTTTGCCAGCCGAGGAATGACGCCTGATTTATACAAATTAGACTATCTAGGACGAGCTATCACGCCTTCAATACAACCTATCCGTTTTCATGCACGATTTTTCTCTATTGCTTATGACGAAATGACAGGTAGCTTGTTGGGGGACGGAGAGCTGGAAGATCTTAGATGGGTTAAGCTCGACCAGTCAGAAGGTTTAGAAATGATGTTAGTGCAAAAAATGATTATGGAAACGCTTCAACTTCGTCTACAGGGAAAGGCAGCGCCTGCGCAAAAACTATTTTTCTCATGGGGAAGAATCAACATCGTAGACAGCTAAAAAAGCTCACAAATGATACTTCATACTAGTTCGAACTGTCACCGTGTAAATTACTAGAAGGTGGGCCTTTTAGCTCGATACGATTCCCTTCAGGGTCCGTAAGGTAGAGTGAAGGACCAAACCCATCTGCCCCATAAACTTGGGAAATTGGACCAACCTGAATATTAAAGCGATTCAAGTGTTCCCTGATTTCCCTCTCATCGAAGGGCTCAACTCTTATACAAAAATGATCCATATTCCTCCCTTCATCAGGTTTTGACCCACCCAGTTTCCCTAGATCGCTATCAAACGGAATAATATCAATTAGAATTTCCCCCATTCGTAGCTGAAATAATTCAGCACCTAGTTGTCGTTCAATATGAGCACCAAAAACCTCAGAATAAAAGCGCACCAGCATACTGGCATCTCTCACCCTCAATACAACGTGGTCCAGCCACATTCTTTCAAACAATTTCTTCCTCATTTTTTAAAGTCTCATCAACATAGCGGTATATAATAAAACTGGATGTGACGCCGACGCACCCTGTCATCAAAGCGGCAGCAGGCAACGAAGCGACAAAGATCATACCGCTGATTAGCATCGGCCCTGAAACATTACCAAAGTCGGTTATCAAACGCCAGAACCCCAGAAACTCTGCTCTTTTATCCTCCGGCGCGTGATCAGCTCCCAGCGTCATTACTATCCCGGTCGATAATCCATTTGCAACACCTGCTGCGATAGCCGCAACCAACAACCCTAAGAAAGTTTCACACAGTGCAATAGCTCCCAGCGACAACGCAAATATAATAGAGCTGGGAATAGCTGTGAAACGGCGCCCCCAACGATCCATGACGATGCCTGCAGGATAAAAGAGCACTAAATCTATGGCTGCTGAAATCGAAACGACTAAACCTACCGTCGTTAAATCGAGAGCTAAATAAGCTCCCATCAAAGGAATCAAAACAGTTCTAGCCGATCGCATAAACATGAACCCAAATGCGGCCAAACCCGCAGTTAGAAATACGTGCTTATATTCGCGCAGGAACTGCGGAATTGCCGACAATTTGAGTGGCTGTCCTTTGGAAAGGTTTTCAGTTAGGAAACTGGAGCTACAAAAACTTGCTAGGAGAGCCAGAGCCCCACAGATCTGAAAAGTGATCGCGAAACCGTATCTGGCGGCACATAAACTAGCAATGAGTGGCCCAATAAGGGCGGACAACCGCAGCACTCCTGCGATCACTGCGATCACTCTACCTCGCTCACTACTGGAAAAAGAAAAGGATATAAATGTCATCCTTCCCAACAAGAAAGTGCTGCTCGCAAGCCCATGCACGAATGCGATGATATAAAGCGAGCTTAGCGAATCACATAAACTGTAAGACAAAAAAGAAAGAACAATCAACGCGCTGGAGCATGTGATAACTTTGCGATAGCCATATTTCGTAGTAAGCCAACCGGCTGGAGCACCCATCACTAACATACCGGCACCGCGGAATCCTATTGCAGCGGCCGCCGCTGCTACGGAGCCCCCAATGTCTAAGACATATAAAGGAAGTAGCAAAAATAAAGCCTGGCCCGGCATTCCTACCAATAGACCGGGAACATACAATGATGCCAAAGCACGACGGTGCATTGAGCCCCTAGAAACCATTCAGGAAACGTTTGCGCTCTTGTATCGCACAGAAGTCACAAGAACGAAAAACAGGCATAAACAGGCACCAATTGTAAAACAAGTCTGTATTGCCTCAGTCAGTTCAGCGTAGATAATCGGCTCTATTTTCCTTGCTCCAATAACTAACGTAAAGACTAAAGTAACTAGCGCCATACTACTCATCTGACCAAACACGCGCATAACCGCAATAGCGCTTCCAGCGCGACCATAGTTTTCCCGTCCAATTGCGCCCATTATCGAATTTGCATTCGGGGAAGAAAACAAACTGAAGCCCACACCATTTAGAACCATACAGATGCCTATCAATTCCATAGACGTAGTACTATCTATCGTCGATAAAATGCCATGGCTGAAGCCTGTTACTACCATTCCTGTGATAGCTAAAATTCGCGGATCTATTTGATCTGATAATCGCCCTGCAATCGGAGAAACGACTGTCATAATGACCGGCTGTAACATCAATAGGCACCCCACCATTATCGGACCGATATCTTTTAAATACTGAAGAAATAAGCTAAGTAGCACAATATTTGCAAACGTCGTTGTATACATGATCATTGAAGCAAAACACGCAATTGAAAATACTCGACTGGTGTGAAAAAGCCGCACATCGAAAACAGGGTGATGCTCCTGTAACTCATGCCTGTAAAACCAAATTAATCCCAAAATACTAATTAAAATCAAAAAGCCCCCGACCTTACCGGGCAATAACGACAGTCCAACAATAAGGCTCACTACGGATATTCCATAACTTGCAGCACCCAGACTATCAAATTTTCCCAAGTGTTCTCCTCGCCACTCCATAGGGATGTGTCTGAGACCTATATACAAAACGATTAAAGCTAAAGGCACATGTAGAAAAAATGTGCCACGCCAACTCACGTGTTCTACAAGAAAACCTGCCAAAACCGGTCCTAAGGCCAAACCTAGGTAGATAGCCGACACCGTATATCCGATTACCGCTCCTCTCTGCTTTGGTGGAACGACGGAAGAGATCACTGCGACATTTGTCGCGTATAACATTGCTGCAAAAACACCCTGTAGTAAGCGACCACCGATCAGTTGGGTGGCATTCTCAGAAAATGCAGCTAAGACAGAGGTAATAATTACACCTGCTGTTCCCAACAAATAAATACGCTTACGGCCATACATGTCCGCGAGTCTGCCGAATGTTAAAACGCAAGCAGCACTTGCCATCAAATAACTCATCGGGATCCATGTTAAGACGATCGCATCGATAGAAAGCTCAGTCGCAATATTAGGCAACGCCACATTTACACCGGTCAGCATCATCGCTGTGCTAACAGAATTAAGCATAACCATAACTAGTGTGGCTCTGTATACTTTGGCATTCCCTTCTTCAGAAGGCGTGCTCAATTGTTACCCTTCCCTAGGAGGATAATTCGGGGAAAGCAAACGACTGTCTCTCACTTTAGCTGGAGGCAGCTTCGCGATCGCGAAGTTCTATTCGGCGTATTTTTCCGCTGACAGTTTTCGGTAGATTTTCCACAAATTCTATTTTCCTAGGATACTTATAAGGAGCTGTCACGTTCTTGACGTGTTCCTTTAGCTCATTCACTAATTCAGAACTACCTTTGAAGCCCGGAGCAAGAACAACGAATGCTTTCACTACAGCACCTCGCGTCGGATCTGGACTCGCGACTACAGCAGACTCTGCAACACAAGGATGTTCAATAAGCGCACTCTCAACTTCGAATGGTCCAATACGGTATCCTGCTGAAAGAATGACGTCATCAGCCCTGCTCACAAACCAATAGTATCCATCTTTATCTACGTAACCTCTGTCTCCGGTAATGTACCAATCCCCAACAAAGCAGGAATCATATCGATCGGCATCACCTCGATAGTCAACAAAAAGGCCAGGTGCCCTTTTATTGGTGACTTTAATCGCAATATCACCTTCGATATCGACCGGCAAGAGCTTTCCAGCATTATCTACAATACCCATTTCAATACCTGGCATAGGCTTCCCCATAGACCCAAACCGTGGCTCTAAAAATGGGAAGTTCCCGCAAACTAAAACTGTTTCAGTTTGCCCGTAGCCATCGCGAACAGTTATTCCAGTCGCTTTTTTCCATGTTTCAATGACCTCTGGATTCAAAGGCTCTCCTGCACCTACACAATGTCGTAAGCTAGGAAAAGAGTATGACGTCAAATCTTGTTGCACTAACATTCTATATATCGTCGGCGCGCCACACATAGTAGTCACAGGGTTATCAGCCAAAAGTTTAAGACTTTGAATTGGGTCAAAAGTAGTCGAGTGATGAACAAAAAGGGTTGTACCTTGGTTCCAAGGACCAAAGTAGCTTGAATAGGCAGCCTTTGCCCAACCCGTGTCACTGATATTCCAATGTAGGTCATCTGGCGACAAATCAAGCCAATATTTCCCCGTGATCTGATGCGCATAACCATAACCGTGATTATGGATAGTCATCTTAGGGTAGCCGGTAGTACCTGAAGTAAAATAACAGAGAGCATCTTCCTCAAAAAGGGTATCAACCGTTTCGAAGCTATCGTTCTGTCCCTCGACTATTTTTTCATAACATAGCCACCCAGTCTTTTCGCCATCAACGAGAATTCTTGCCCGCATCGTCGGACACTCATGAGCGACTTGTTCCATTTTTTCTGAGTTTTCCACATCACTAATAAAACAAGTCGCCCCAGCAGCATTCATCCGGTAGGAAAGATCTTTAGGTGACAATTGTGTGGTCCCAGGAGAACAAATAACCCCCATACGGATACAGGCAGTCAAAATCTCCCACCACTCTAGATTTCGTCCAAGAACCAAGACAACTGTGTCTCCGCGTTTGATCCCCGCTGCTTCAAAAGCGTTACATAGCCGTCGAGATCGAGCAGAGAGCTGCGCGAAAGTAAGATCTTGGCGATGACCAAAGTCGTCAACCCACTTGATGGCCAATTTCTCAGGATCTTCTGCCCATTTGTCTATGACATCTCTCGCAAAGTTATAGCGCTCGGGAGGAGACCATAGAAGATCTTTCTGCGCTTCTTCATAGTTCTTGATTTCAGATGTATAGCCCATCACATATCCCCAAATTTAGTAAAAGTTAAACAAGTTAAAACCAGTTGTTTTCCATTTGCACGCAGGTCGTGTCAATTCTCTCAAGGAACTCTAACCTCTCTATAGCTTTAGGGAGCTCATATCGAAAAAAATATTCTGCGGCTTTCATTTTACCGTTGTAAAAATCGGATTCCGATCCCATCAAATTTTTGACAGCCACTTCTATTTGTCGAAGCCACATCCAACTTATCACTATATGACCAAAAGCATCTAAATAAATCGTCGCATTTGCAGTTCGGTCTAAAATACTTCCCGACTCTGAGGAAGCTAAAGTACTGGTTACACTGTCAAGTTTTTGTATTGCAGACGAAAATAACTCAACGTAAAAATTCAATTCGTCGTTCTTCTTAGCACTTTCAATTGTACCTCGATAAGCTGACAACAAAGCCTTGAATGCCGCGCCATCTTGCATGACAACTTTTCTACCCAGCAAGTCTAGTCCTTGTATACCGTGAGTGCCTTCGTGTATTGGGTTCAAACGATTATCTCGGTAAAATCGTTCTAACGGAAAGTCTCGCGTATAACCGTAGCCACCCAGAATTTGAATGGCGTGCTTATTAGCTTCTAGACAGAACTCAGATGGCCAAGATTTCGCAATTGGCGTTAAAATTTCCAACAGCAATGACAGCTCATTTTTCTCGCTCTCAGTCTTACTGGTTTTTAACCTATCTAAAAGAGAAGAACAGTATAAAACCAGGAAAAAAGAAGCTTCTACGGCCGATTTTTGAGCCAGCAACAATCTTTTAATATCTGCATGCTCAATGATTTCAACCTGTGGCGAGGTGGGGTTTTTTTGATCTATGGCTCTCCCCTGAGGCCGTTTACGAGCATAGTCGAGAGAGTGTAGATAGCCACTATATCCTAACACTGTGGCTGTCATACCAACGCCGATTCGAGCTTCATTCATCATATCGAACATATAAAAAAGTCCCTGGTGCTCCTCACCCACTAAAAATCCCTGACATTCTCCATGTTCTCCGAAATTCAAAACAGTATTGGTAGTCCCTCGAAACCCCATTTTATGATTCAGACCCGCAAGCTCAATATTATTTCTATCCCCGATCTTACCGTCATCATTGACGCGATATTTGGGCACAATAAAAAGTGATATACCTCGGACTCCCGGGGGAGCACCTGGGATTTTTGCGAGCACCAAATGAACTATGTTCTCCGATAACTCATGCTCGCCAGCTGAAATCCACATTTTAGTACCAGAAATAGAGTAGTGCTCCTCATTGGTCTTCTCCGCTTTCAATTTAATGTCTGAAAGAGATGACCCAGCCTGCGGCTCAGACAAACACATGGTGCCGAAAAATCGACCCTCGATTAAAGGCTTCAGATATTTGTCTTTCTGAGACTTGGAACCATAGGTGGAGAGTACATTTATTCCCGCATGCGTTAAAAACGGATATGCATTGGCTGAGACATCAGCAGCTGCAATATAAGCGCATGCTGCTTGCGCTATAACCCATGGCAACTGCATCCCACCGTCCTCTGCATCGGCGGCAATACCCATGAACCCAGCTTCAACATACGCATCTAAAGCCTCTTTGACTTCGGGAATAATATGCACCACATTTCCATCAAACGTTGGCTCGTTAGCATCCAGCTTCGCCGCAAAAGGCTCAAACTTATCTTCTGCCAACTTTTTTGCGGTATCAATGACAGCATTGAACGTATCCCGGTCTAAATCAGCGTAAATATCCGACTGAGTAAGATGCTCAGCATCCAGCAACTCATATAAGACAAAATCCATATCTCGTGGATTTATCAATAAACTCATAAAATACCTCCAAATAACAATTTCGAAATCCGCATCTTTTTTTTTAACTCAGAAAACGTGCTGCCTTATGATATAAAAACACAGTGACCGTGTCAGGCTTCTGGCTGTTAACCGTGACTTTAAGAACTACGCCAAGTAACCCCCGTCAACGACGATGGAAGAGCCGGTAGTGTAGCTACTGCTGTCAGATGTTAGATAAAGAACCGCTGACACCATCTCATCTGGAACTCCGGCACGACCTAGCGGTGTTCGAGGGAGATGATATGACATGAATTCTTCATCGTCATGCAACGCTTGGGCAAACTGTGTTCGAGTCAAACCAGGAACCAAGCTATTCACGCGAATTCCAAACTCTCCACATTCTCTTGCAAATGCCTTAGTCATATTAATGATTCCAGCTTTAGTGATCGAATAGATTGCTTGTTTATCACCCGGAGTCACTCCATTTACGGAAGCCACGTTAACTATAGAACCTCGACCGTTGGACTTCATTCGCTTCGCGCCTTCCAGACACATAAAAAAATAGCCACGCAAGTTCACATCAATTGTTTTTTCAAAAGATGAAATGTCTGTGTCTAAAATATGACCGTAATACGGATTTGCAGCAGCATTATTAACTAAAATATCTAGTTTCCCATGATTTTCGTCAATCTGTTTATAAACTTTATCTATATCATCCATTCTCCCAATATGGCAAGCGATCCCTTCGGCTGAACCTCCACTTTCACAGATTGATTTTATGGTTTCTGCACAGCCACCTTCCCCTCGACTAAGAGCTACAACGTGCGCGCCATGCTCTCCCAATGCTATAGCTATAGCCTGTCCAATACCCCGACTGGCGCCCGCAACTAATGCTACCTTCCCTTTCAAATCAAAATAATTCTGTGCCATTAGCTACTCCTCAACAAATGCGTTTATATGCTATCAGAACGAGTCGCCCATTGTTCAAAAGAGGGCTTTTGAATTATAGTAGTGCTACTTATTGCTGAGTCGCAAACCTTTCGTTGGGCTGACTAGACCTTTGCGAAGAAATATTAGGAAATTGAGAATGACTTATAAAACCATAATTATTGAAAGCGAAGGCGCAATAGATTGGCTCACCTTGAACAGGCCAGATCATTTAAATACTATTACTCCAGAAATGTGTGAAGAATTGCAAGACTACTTTGGAAAACTTCAGTTCAACCATGAAACCAGAATTGTCATCCTCAAGGGTGCAGGGAGAGCTTTCTGTGCGGGTTATGATCTGAAAGCAGCGAGTGGCGTCAGTGCTGGGCCAATAATAGGACTACGGTTTCAAAGGCAAGTCAGTGAAATATACGTTCGAATGAGGCGCTGTCCTCAGCCTATTATCTGTCTAGCTCACGGCGCTACAACTGGAGGTGGGCTGGCTTTTGCTCTGGCTTCCGACGTTCGAATCATATCCGATGATGCCAAGATAAACGTTGCAATGGTTAAGGTAGGCCTCACTGGCTGTGACGTTGGTATCAGCTATTTCTTACCCCGATCGGTGGGTCAATCTGTTGCAGCTGAGCTCATGATGACCGGCCGATTCATTACTCCTGAAAGAGCGCTGAGTTTGGGCTTAGTGTCAGCAGTTGTCAGTCAAGAAAATCTAAAAGAAGAGGGTCTTGGCATGGCGGCAGACATGCTGAAGACATCACCGCTTGGCCTCAGATTAACGAAAGAAGGTCTTGGGATATCTATCGACTCTTCCAGCCTAGATGCTACAGTTGCATTCGAAGATAGGGGACAAATTCTCTGCGCAAGCGCCGGTTTATTCGAAGAAGGGATTAGCGCCTTCCTCGAAAAAAGACCCAGCAAATATCCTGACAATTAATAGTGTATTTCTGCAATAAGTTCTGACCAATTTCTGAACTCAACATTTGCTCCCATAGTGTACTGATACACAGACACACGGTCCAAGACTCCGGTATAACGTTCTTTTAGTAGAGAACCGACCTGGTTTGGCTTTCCGATCACCGCTATTTCGCTGATTAAATTTTCCGGAATTGCATCAGCCATTTCTTTAGTTTTGCCCTCTCTCATCAAACCATTCAATTTAGAACTCAAATCATTGTATCCATGATGTTCTAACACAGCGGCATAGCTTGGGGTAGAACCATAAAAAGACACTTGCTGTCGGACAGCCTGCTCCATCGAATCTATCTCATGCTGAGTATCTCCAGTGATCACAAAGACTGGCGCATACAGGCTAACGTCTTCGATTTTTCTTCCTGTAGAAATCGCCCCAGCGCGTATGGCCGGTCTTACCACATCTTGCAAATAACTCTTTGAATGGACAGGATGAACATGGAAACCATTAGCGACCTCTCCGGCCGCACGACACATTCTCGGATTTACCCCCGCTAAATAAATTGGAATCGAAGGATGAGAAATAGGGCCTGGATCAAAAAACGGATTCATGAGCTTAAACTTATAATAAGGCCCTTCAAAGTTTGGCCTAGTTCCATTTTGGAAAGAATCCCAAATAGCGCGAACGCAATTAATGTAATCTGTAACTCTGGCAGCTGGATGATCAAATTGAGCAGAAAATCGACGTTCTATGTGCGCACGCACTTGGGTACCTAAACCTAAATGAAATCGGCCGCCAGAGTTGCGTTGCAGGTCCCAAGCGATCTGCGCCATAGAAAAAGGAGAACGGGCAAATGCTACGGCTATGTTAGTCCCTATCTCAAGCTTTTCCGTAGCTGCTGCGGCATGGGCAAGAGGCAAAAACGGATCGCTCATCGCCTCAAATGTCCAGGCACAGTCAAAACCATGCTGCTCCATTTCCACAGCTTCTTTTGCAATATTGCTAGGCGAACTAGGCATAAGCATCGTATCGATTTTCACAAAAAACTCCCTTTAAGAAACATTAACTACCCATTAAGTATTGCTTTAACAGCAATCCACAAGACGTTTAGAAGCACTCTCGACCCAGCGGCCGTCAATCGCTAGGCACATGATGCAGAGCACACCACCCCAGCATACCTCCAGTCAGATTAGCAACCTGCGAAAATCCACCTTCCTTCAAGGTTAAAGAGGCTCGTGCAGAGCGGCTACCAGCCCTGCAAACAGCCACTAATGGTTTATCTTTAGGGATCTCCCTTAACCTACTCTCGAGTTGACCGAGAGGTATTAATATCGACCCGGTGATAAAGCCAAGTGGCCCATCCCGCTCTTCTATTTCTCTCACGTCGACAACACATACTTTATCTAGGTTTTCTTGCAGCCAATAAGCCTCAATCTCCCAAAATCCAGCAAAAGTATACCTCAGCGGGCCCCATTGTTTTTCATCGAAAGGATCTTTCTTGTTTTCAGGCTCTCCAGAGAACAAATTCGCGGGAACAGAGAAATCAATGTTTGATGGGTAGGGTAAATTCAAGTTATCCATGTAGCCGACAAAGTCCGTCTCGCTAATTTTGCCACCAAGGCGAGGATTATGTTGTTGTTCCTCCCCGACGCTCGTTGCAGTCAGACCTCGATAATCATGTGCAGGGTAGATTTCTGTATGGGAAGGCAACGTGAAAATCTTATCTCGAACCGAACGGAAAAGCTCTGCTGCACTGCCTTCCTGGAAATCGGTTCTCCCACATCCCCTAATAAGCAAAGTATCACCGGTAAAAATTTTAGAGTGGCTCTCTAAAAAATAGCTGGTGCACCCATTAGTGTGCCCGGGAGTGGAGAGCGCTTTCAATGCATATTGACCAAAACAGACACGTTCACCGTCTGTCAGATATAGATTAGCTCCAGAAACTCCCGAGGCTAGACCTACCGCCACATCGCAGTCAGTTCGCTGTTTGAGCAGCCATGCCGCTGTAACGTGATCCGCATGGCAGTGGGTATCGAGTACCGCTTTTAAACTAAGGCAAAGCTCATGTATCAGTGCCAAGTCCCGATTCACTTGCTCAAAAACCGGATCAATTAAAACAGCCTCTCCTGTCTCTCTATCCCCCAGAAGATAAGTATAAGTAGACGAGCGTTCATCAAATAATTGTCTGAAAATCAACATATAGGCCTCTCCCCATTACTCAGCTTCGGTTTAGCGCCACTAAAAATCTATATCTAAAACAGCACTTAGATCAGATATCGCTTGACTCTCACTAACTACTTTAATCGTGCTCATCCCCATATCACGTGCTGGTTTAAGATTAACCCCAAGATCGTCCAAATAGACCACTTCCCTAGGATCAACTTGCATCCTATCGCATGCCAAACTGTAAATAGCTCGATCTGGCTTCCTAATACCTTCTTTGCTTGATTCAATCACTTCGTCAAATAACTCTATCACATCAGAAACTTCTCTGGCGTAGTCCTCCGAGCCTGACATTGCTAGGCCCTTGCCTGTCCGAGCGTTATTAGTTAAACAGACATTCATGAAACTTTCTTTACAGATTCTCAAAACGTCGACCATCCTAGGTCTGACAGTCTGCCTCCCAATAAGAGAAAGCACTTCGGCCCCGCGAATGGCATGGCCCAGTGCATGGCTTTCCGCAAAAAAAAGCTCATCGAATGTTTCTGCATCAATTAAACTAGACTCGAGCTGAGCCCATGCATTATCTTGATGATTGACAGCATTTACTCCCCGAATAAAATCTAACGGTATTTTTTTTTCTCGTTCGAAGTCATTAAAAGAATCGAACGGAGACGTTGTCAATACACCACCAAAATCCCATAGTATTGCCTTAAAAACCATCTACGCTTCCTTCATTGTAATTTATAATCTATTCTCTCAGCTTTTGTACCAGTTACGCTACATATAAAAAGAGTCTATACACATGGAAAAAATTACTATTCAATCCATCTATGTTGGGAAATGTAAGCTCATCGGAGAAAGAGGCAATAGGACAGGAATGTACAAAGAGGCGGTCAGAAAGCCAGTTAGACTTTCTAAACGAGGTCTTCTGAACGACTTTATCGGTGATAAAACTATACATGGTGGTATAACAAAAGCTTTACATCATTTCCCCAGCGAGCATTACGCCACTCTCTCCCAAAACTTTCCTCCTCTAAAACCTGTTTTTTGTCCAGGAAGCATCGGCGAAAACATCAGTTCCAGCGGCGTAACCGAGAGAAATATTTATCTAGGAGATGTTTTCAGTTTAGGCTCTGCTAAGGTGCAGCTTTCTGAGCCTAGAAAGCCATGCTGGAAAATTGATGCTCGATATGCTCAGCAAGGTATTGCTGCATTCATGTTTACGAACAGTATCTCAGGTTGGTACTATTGTGTTCTAGAAGAAGGAGAGATAGGTCCCGGAGATGAACTTAAACTCGAGCATAGAGTAGAAGGAAATCCATCTCTACTAGAATATCAAGAAGTTATAACTGCCTTGCGCCCAAACCCAATGACTCTAAGAAAATTCTCTCAGATTGATTCACTGCCTAAGGATGTTGTGCGAAGACTAATAGAACGAGCAGAATGGCTCTCAAGGAATTCACAGAGCAAATAGAAAACAATATAGAAGGAAAGTTATAGTGCCAAAGCTCTCAAAATTATCGAGCGAAGAAGTAATAAACTCTGCCAAAAAAGAGCTCGAAGGACATGGCTATATAGCGAGCGATGAAATAGCGACTGCGCTGTACTTAGCTCAAGCACTCATCAAGCCAATTCTAATTGAAGGACCACCAGGTGTCGGGAAAACCGAGCTTGCCATAGCCACTTCTAAACTTCTTGGTAAGCCTCTTATTAGACTGCAATGTTATGAAGGGTTGGATGAATCCAAGGCCCTATATGAATGGAAGTACGGGAAACAACTATTGTACACGCAAGTTTTAAAAGAAAAGCTATCGGATATATTAGAAGATGCTGGAGACCTAAGTCAGGCAGTAGATAAGCTACATGCGTTTGATGATGTTTTTTTTAGTGAAGATTTTGTAGAGCCGCGGCCTTTGTTGAAAGCATTATGGGAAAAAAATGGAGCGGTCTTACTCATCGATGAAATAGATAAGTCAGATCAAGAGTTCGAGGCATTTCTCTTAGAAATATTACAAGACTACCAAATTTCAATTCCAGAAATAGGAACGGTACGGGCGAAAGTACCTCCGGTAGTTTTTTTAACCTCCAACAACACTAGAGAAATTGGAGATGCACTAAAACGTCGTTGTTTGCACCTGTATATTCCATTTCCAGAACACAAGCTCGAGCAGAAAATCATACGGACTCAAATGCCTGATGTCCCGCAATCTCTTTCCAAACAAATTGTTAACTTTGTACAGTCACTCAGAGGAATGGACCTCAAAAAGTTACCTTCAATTAGCGAGACCTTAGATTGGACTAGGGCATTGGTACTACTAAATGCAACAGAACTAGAACCTCATTTAGTGAGGAGCACACTCAATTTGCTTCTTAAATTTCAGGATGACATAGAACACACGAACCCTGAAGTCCCGACCTTAATTCGTAACGCTATTAAGGACTCTTAAAGAAAAATATTCATGCTTTCAGACTTCATAAAAGCTTTAAGATCCTCAAACGTAACAGTATCCACTGCAGAGAGCATAGATGCCAACAAAGTGCTGGCAACAGTAGGAATTGAGAACAAGCTGCTGCTAAAGCATGCCCTCTCGATGGCGTTGGCGAAAGGGATAGATGATAAAAAAATTTTCAATAAGTGCTTTGATCTTTTCTTTGACCAAAATATGCGCCTTGATGAAACAAAGGACCATGACCGCCAGCTCTCTGTTGAATCCGAGGATGAACATACCAAGGCTGCGGACGTTCTCAATTCTTTAGAAGGTGAAACGCTACTTAGTATTCTAGAGTCTGATGATCAGATTGCATTGCAGCAGTTGCTGGCGGCGGCTGTCCAAGACGTCCAACTACAGAATATCCGTATCTTCACACAACGTGGTGTCTATATGAGAAGAATTCTCGAAAAAATCGGGATCGACACAGTTGATGAACGCTTATATACCCCCACGGATAATGATGATGCTGAAAAATCAGACTTCGAAACACTGAAAAATCTTAAAGCCTCGCTCATTGAGGATGTAGCTAACATTGTGGACAAAAATCTTTTACTCTATACCGCAAATGGAGCTAATAATTTACGGCAAGAAATCTTACAAAAAACCCCACTAGCGCGAATAGAAGTTCGAGACTTCAAAGTGATGAAGCAATTAGTCTCAAAGTTAGCAAAGAAACTAACTTCGATTCACTCTAGACGACGCCGAAAAGCCAAACGAGGCTATCTAGATGTCCGTCAGACAATTCGAAAAAATATCCAATATGATGGAATCATGTTTGATACGATCTGGAAGCGGGTTCAAATTGACAGACCCAAAGTAATTGCAATTTGCGATGTTTCCGGCTCAGTGTCTCAAGTCGCACGCTTTCTACTGCTTTTTCTTTACAGTGTGAGTGAAATTATTCCTAAAGTCAGAAGCTTTGCTTTTTCGAATGTCCTAGGTGAAGTAACTGAACTTTTTGAAAATAACTCCGCTGAAGTGGCGTTAGCCGAAACCATAAAAAAATGGGGATCTGGCTCTACGGACTATGGAGGAGCACTATCTGAGCTTGAAAGAGTAGTTGGACATGAGATCGACCATAGAACTACTGTCCTAATATTAGGAGATGCACGGTCCAATTACGGAGATCCAGGCCACCTCGCTTTGCGGAGAATCCATAATCGTGCAAAAAAGGTTATCTGGTTGAACCCTGAACCCCGTAGCTTTTGGGACACAGGTGACTCAGAGATGCAAAAGCTCGGAGCATGTTGCGATAGAGTCGAGCCTTGTCGCACACTAAACCACCTAGAGAGAATTATCAGCGACATTGCTCGTACCGCCGCCTAAGAAGACTTTTTATTTAAATTTTGAACAGTTACGGATATAAAAGCCGAGCACTCCAGACACCCTGGTCTTTCCAATAGTAGTTCCGTTTATGAAGGCGACTCTCGCCTTCCTCCCAAAACTCTATATTATCAGGACAAACTCTGTAACCTGACCAGAATTCCGGCCGAGGGATAAGGGTATCGCCAAATTTCTTAGTATAGTAAGCTACCTGTGCTTCTAAAATTTGACTGCTTCCTAACACATCTGACTGTCGAGACGCCCACGCCCCGATCTGAGAACCGCGCTCTCTAGACGCGAAGTATTTATCAGCTTCCTCGTCGGAGACCATGGAAGCGGTTCCCTGAACTCTTATCTGTCTGCGTAGCTGTTTCCAATGAAAACCAAGCGCAACGTTATTATTGCGGCCAATATCTTGTGCTTTACTGCTTGCTAAATTGGTATAAAAAACGAACCCTTGCTCATCAAAACCTCTCAACAAAACCAGTCTGATAGAAGGTCTATTTAATTCGTCAACAGTCGCTACTGACATCGCTTCTGGAACGCTGGTCTCAGTTTCCTGACCATCAGCTAGCCACTGCTTCACCAGTTCAAAAGGATCGCTTTTCATAAAGCCATGATCATATTCGATATCACTCAAAAGGATGTCTCAAAACAATAGTCTCTGACCGCTCAGGGCCAGTCGATATTATGTCAACTGAAGTGCCAGCCACCTCTTCTACTCTTGATATATAGGCCTGGGCATTTTTCGGAAGGTCTTCCCATGAGGTAATCCCGGAAGTTGATTGTGCCCATCCTGGATGATGCTCGTAGACAGGTGTCATACGTCCCACTTCGTCTCCTCCCGCCGGCATTGTGTCGTAGACTTGACCCGAGCACTCATAACCTACGCATATAGCGATACTTTCAAGGCCATCTAATACATCCAATTTGGTCAAACAGAGTCCTGATAAGCTATTTAATTGTTTCGCGCGTCTCAAAGCAACCCCATCTAGCCAACCACAACGCCGAGCTCTTCCTGTAGTCGCTCCAAATTCATGGCCTTTCTCCGCTAAATGGCGCCCCACCTCATCAGACAGCTCTGTTGGAAATGGTCCCGCTCCAACCCGTGTTGTGTAAGCCTTAGTGATCCCCAGGGCATAATCGAAGATACATGGCCCCACACCAGCTCCAGATGCTGCAAATCCCGAAGTCGTATTCGATGAAGTAACAAAAGGGTAGGTCCCGTGGTCTATATCAAGAAACGTTCCTTGCGCACCTTCGAAAAGAATATTACCTCCGCGGCTATCTTCCTGTTCGATGATATTACTAACATCACCAACAAGTGGAATTATCTGCTCCGCAAGTGACATTTGGTCATCAAGAAGAGCATTCAAATCTATAGGTGCCAGAGAGTGATAATGCTCAAGCACAAAATTATGGTAATCTAATGTTCGCTTCAATTTCTCTGCAAACCGTTTCCCGTCTAGCAAGTCTCCTACCCGTAAACCACGCCTTGCAACTTTATCCTCATAAGCAGGGCCGATACCTCGGCCAGTAGTCCCTATAGCATTACTGCCGGAGGCTTTTTCTCTCGCCTTATCAAGAGCCACATGGTAGGAAAGAATGAGCGGACATGAAGGGCTAACAGTAATTCTCTTTCTAGCTGGGACATTGCTAGCTTCTAACATCAAAATCTCTTCTATTAGCGCTTCTTGCGACACCACAACTCCGTTGCCTATAAGACATTTAACGTTCTCTCGTAACACCCCAGAAGGGACAAGATGTAAGACAGTTTTTTCATCGTTAATGATCACCGTGTGTCCAGCATTATGACCGCCCTGAAAGCGAACGACCGCAGTTGCCCGATCAGTCAACATGTCAACTATTTTGCCTTTGCCTTCGTCACCCCATTGAGTGCCAACAATTACAATTGATTTTCCCAAACCTAGTCCTTTTTTACGCTTTTGAATTAAACTGAAACTAATCTAGTCAGAGATTACCTTGATTTCCCATAGGTCGTTTATTTTGACAAAATGCTTATTACAACCTGCGTTCGCTGCGCCACCAACTTGATTAGGCAGTTCTTGAACTACAATCGACCCTCTTTTCCTACAGTCATTCATCGCCTTCAAAAGATCTTTATCATAGCCTTCAGGCGCATAAACAATATCAGTATCAGTATCGCTAACTCCCTTCGATAAAAGACCCTCTAGAACTTTTAAATCGGTACTAAAGCCGGTAGCACCTCTTTCTCTACCCAGAAGCTTTCCAGTATTATCATATCTACCACCCCATGCAATCGCTCGGCCAGCGGCAGCTGTATATGCCGCAAACATGATCCCCGTGTGGTACCGATAGCCACGCATTTCCGCAAGATCTATGTGTAAATCAAGATATGGAATTGTTGTTGTGAGAATATCGGATAGTTGAGAAAGTTCCTCAAGGGCAGACTGCACTCTACTCGACGCGCTTGCCAGTTTAGCTTTTGCATCTTTTAACACAGAAATTCCGCCGTTTAATTCAAGTAGAGCCGTAAGATGGATTAAGACTTCTTCGCTTGCATCAGCTTGCTCTAACAACTCACAAAGAGTTGCCTTATCTTTCTTCGATAAAGCTTCTAATATCTTCTGTTCGCAGCCCAGATCGAAATTCTGGCCGGCACAAATCCCGTGAAATATCTCCATATGTGCCACTTCTAGCGTGATCTTAGGGATACCCGCGGCGGAAAGGCACTCAAGAAGCAAAGAAATGACTTCAACATCACTCTCTATCCCTTTATGACCAAAGATTTCAGCACCAATTTGCAGAGGGTTACGAGAGCCCGCGAATTTTTCTGGCTGGGTGTGAACTACCGGTCCAACATAACAAAACCGTTGAGGATCATCAGAAGGTAGACGATGGGCGTCAATCCGCGCTATCTGTGGAGTGATATCTGCTCTCACTCCCATCGCCCGACCACTCCTTTGATCAGTTAATTTAAAAGTCTGCAAGTCCAAGTCTTCGCCCATACCAGCTAACAATGATTCTAGGTACTCGATCATGGGTGGAATTACTAACCGGTAACCCCAACTTGATAAAACATCTATTATCATTCGCCGAAGATTTTCGATGCGCAAGGCTTCCTCGGGAAGAGATTCATCTACGCCGTCAGGCAGCAGCCAGTTATTATTGTCTTTCAATTTCCACCTCTATCATCATGAGGAACCTAAACCGCCAGATAAGCCCTCATTCTGATGCAATACGCTATCTTTTAGTCATAAAGACTTTATTAAATAAGTACGGTTATTCTAGCAAGGTTGTGACCGGAGCGGTATACCTCGCCCAAGGGGCTGGGTGACCTCTTATCCTAGAAATACAGTTCTATCTCCTAGCGTTACTTACTAAGGCTAGGTTTCACAAAGTACTTAAAGAACTCAGTATCTGGATTAAGAAGCAGTACATCGTTCTTACTGTTAAAAGCGGATTTATATGCGTCTAGACTTCGGTAGAAGTCATAAAATTCCGGATCAGAATTGTATGCTTTTGCATAGATTTCTGCAGCTCCTGCATCTCCGAATCCTCGCATTTCTTGCGCATCTTTATATGCCTCGGCTGATATGACCGTTCGTTGTCTATCCGCATCAGCGCGGATGGTCATGGATTCTTTATCGCCTCTCGCTCGAAATTCTCTAGCAACTCTAGACCTTTCTGACCTCATCCTCTCGTAGACATTACTGCTCACTTCAGTAGGCAAATCAATTCTTTTCAATCTGACATCTAACACTTCCATGCCTAAATCAAGACCCCGTTCGTTGGCAATGCGAGTAACACTTTTCATTATCGCTCCACGATCCCCAGACACTACTTCTTGTACCGTCCTTTTACCAAATTCACTTCTCAAGCTATCGTTGATTTTTTGCGACAACAAGAAACCTGCCCTACGAGGATCGCCATCACTGGATTTATAAAACTGGACAACATCATTTATTCTCCATCTCGCGAAAGAGTCCACAATTACATCTTTCTTCTCGCCAGTTAAGAACCTTTGTGGTTCCGCGTCCAGAGTCTGCAATCGAAGATCAAACGTTCTCACATTCTGGACAAAAGGCAGCTTGAAGTGGAGTCCAGGTTTAAGATCAGAACGCTCGATCTTTCCTAACTGGAATAGTATCGCATGCTGATATTCGTAAACTCGAAACGTGCATATGTAGAATCCGATAAGAAAAAGAACTCCAATTAATCCAGATATTTGTTTAGCCATCACTTACAAACCTATTTGGTTATATGTCATCAAATAATAACTCGTTAAAGTTATCGGTTTTCTATCTATTAATTCGAGGTGCGCGTCTTTGACGAGTCGATTCCTCGGTAGCAGGCTGATATACGCCTGGGTCAATACTATCGACATCTCGAGCTTTCTTGTTAGTCTGCTCGAGAAGTTTATCAAGAGGCAGGTACATCAGATTCGATGAGCCTTCATTGTCCATTACGACTTTAGATGAACTACTCATCACTTGTTCCATGGCATCTAAGTAAAGTCTGTTCCTGGTCACTACTGGTGCTTTTTCATATTCAGTATAGAGCTGGCTAAACCGACTTGCCTCGCCTTCAGCCTGAGAAATAACACTCTTCTGGTAGCCCTCGGCATCTAGTCGGATTCGAGCCGCTTCACCTGCCGATCTTTCAACAACTTCGTTCCGGTAGGCTTCTGCTTCATTAATTTTACGTTGTTCATCTTCTCGTGCTTTTATTGCATCGTCAAAAGACGCTTTCACTTGTTCTGGTGGCTTCGCTGGCTGCATGTTTACACTGGTAACGTCAATCCCAGATGAATAGTTATCAAGTATTTCCTGAATCAGGATCTGAGCGTTGGTAGCAATCTCAGCTCTTCCTTCAGTAATTACAAAAGATAGCGTGCTACCTCCAATAATGTCTCTAATTGCAGATTCGGTCACCCTTCTCACGGAAACATCGGGATCAGCAATAGCAAAGAGGTAATTCTTTACATCTTTAATCCGGTACTGTATCGCCACTTCAACATCAACGATATTCTCGTCTCCGGTAAGCATCGCTGAATCAGAGGTTAACGTCTGGATTCTCTCAACGTTGACTTTCACCACTTGTTCAATAGGTCTAGGGAACCTTATATGGGGTCCAGGCTGCAGTACTGAAACATACTGTCCGAAACGCATTACGACACCTCTTTCTGCCGGATCAATACGATAAACCATTTCCCAAGCCAGCAGCCCGAGTAGAATAATAGATACCACCAGAAACGTTCCGCCGTTGCCTACGTTTCCAGAGCCTTTACCTTTACCTTTACCTTGACCGCCGCCACCGAAAATACTGCTAAGCTTCTCCTGCATTCGTCGCACAACTTCGTCAAGGTCAGGTGGGCCTTGGTTGTTCCCTTTGTTTTTCCAGGGATCTTGATCGTTTCCGTTAGAATCGTTCCAGGACATACTTATCAAACTCTCTTTAAGTTAAGTGATTACATTAACAGGCTTTAAGATTGTAATAGCCTGCAATCGCTTGTTCAATCAATAATAGCACCAAAATCAATGTTGAAGTGTGATTAATAGAACGCCGGATGCGAATTCGATGAATTTCTTCCTTCTACCGAAACACAATCGCTATAGTCCTCGTTACTAGTAAAAATTTGCCATCTAGTTTTTGATAACACAATTTCTAAAACCCACTCCCCTTCTAAGTCCAACGTCTCATTGGTCACAGCGCCCCACTCATAAAGCATCGCTCTTAATTTACCGCCACTCTCCCACTTTATTGTTACTCTCTCGACGACTTTCTCGTCATTAACCTGTTCGGAAATTGCATCCAGCAATAGGTCGAGCCCGATCTCCCGTTCTGCGGAGATCCAAACCCTCTGCACTTTTAGATCGCTTTTATAGTCTACGTGCGGCACACAATCAGAAACTTTATCGATTTTGTTATACACCTCAATCACAGGCACTTCGGATGCGCCAATGCTTTGCAGAACGTCGTTAACCTGTTCAATACGTTCTGTTCTAGCCGGATCGCTTGCATCTATGATGTGAAGAAGGAGTTTTGCTTCGCGTGTTTCGTCTAGCGTGGCGGCAAAAGCCTCTACGAGATTATGCGGCAAGCTTTTAACGAAGCCAACAGTATCGCTAAGTAATATAGGATTTTCACCGTTAATTACTAATGCTCCAATCGTCGTGTCTAACGTCGCAAACAATTGGTCTGCGCAATACACACTATTACCAGTTAACTTGTTAAAAAGAGTTGATTTACCGGCATTTGTATAACCAACTAAAGCTACTGTGGAAAGTAACGCTTTTTTACGTGATTGACCATTCTGGAAACGCTGTTTTTTAACTTTATTTAAGCGTGACTTAATTTGTTTTATCCTACCACCTATCAATCTCCTGTCAGTCTCTAACTGTGTTTCTCCTGGCCCACGCAAACCAATTCCGCCCTTTTGACGCTCCAGATGGGACCAACCACGCACCAACCGGCTTGACAAGTGTTCCAGTTGTGCCAACTCCACCTGCAGTTTTCCCTCAAAAGATCTGGCCCGTTGCGCGAAAATATCTAAGATCAACCCAGTTCTATCGATAACGGTGCAACAAACAAGCTTCTCAAGATTACGCTGTTGCACTGGAGACAGATCCTTACTGCAAATAACTAGTTGAACGTCATTCTCTTTCACAAAAAGAGCGACTTCCTCAGCCTTCCCTTTACCAACGTAGAATTTTGAATCTGGAGCTGTACGCTTAGACAAAATCTCACCGACTACTATTAGTCCCGCGGCCACCACCAATTCAGATAGCTCGCTAGTGTCCGCCGACGATTCCGCCGACAATTGAATATTAAGTAACAATGCGCTTTCTTCTGCTGCTGACATTTAAATTAACAATTACCTTAACTGGATGCCTTTGAAATATTTATCAAAACTCATTGATAAAATCGAAATACCGTTCAAGCGATTACACTTCGCTCAGCTAGATATTTGAGCACACTCTTAATGTTTTTATCTGGCTGCGACCACTCATACCAAACCGACCGATCTTCTCGATTCAGCCACGTCAACTGACGCTTAGCAAGCTGACGCGTCGCGATAATAGCTTTTTCAATCATTTCTTGATGGCTAATTTGCCCATCTAAAAATTCTCCTACTTGTTTGTATCCTACACTGTAGAGAGCAGAATAATCCCGAAACATCTTATTAGAGCGACGAAGTTCGCTCACTTCGTTAATAAACCCTTGTTCCAACATCAACAGGAACCTCAATGAAACTCGCTCGTGTATTTTCGCTCTTTCTCGTAAAGTGAGAACAAGCTTAACGGGCGGCATACTTAGAGGTTCCTGAGAGACTTGTATAAGGAGCGACATCTTGGTGCCGGAAACTCTGCATATCTCAATCGCTCTGATAATTCTCTGAGGGTCGTTTGGATTTATTCGCTCAGCAGATAGAGGATCTAACTTACTTAAAATAGAATGAAGGTGCTCTACTCCATTCCTCTTCAACAGCGATTGTAGATTTCTTCGAATTTCTGCGTTCGCTCTGGGAAGCGGTGCCATACCTCTCTCAAGCATACGAAAATACATTCCGGTTCCTCCAACTAAAACAGGAACTTTGCCTTTGGCCCGTATTTCTGAGATTGCTTTGATGGCATCAGATCGAAACCTAGCAGCAGAATAAGTATCGCTTAGATCGCAAAAACTAAGTAAGTGATGCGGAGTCGCTGTAAGAATTTTTTTATTTGGTTTTCCTGAGCCTATATTTAAACCCTTATATACAGAAGTCGAGTCAACGTTAATAACTTCAAGAGGGAAAAAATCCGACAGCCTACTGGCGAAATTACTTTTCCCCACCCCAGTTGGCCCCATAACAAAAACTAAAGGCCCTTCGTACCCGATATCACAGGCCACTTTTATCGGCCCTCTTGAGCGCAGTTGCATCTAAATCAAACATCCAGCCGGTCCAGTCGTAAGATAGGGAGCTCGCTGACAAAACAAGCTCTTCGAAAATTGCCAGGTTTGGTTTATCAAACGTCCCATAATCAATCGCTGCGCTTATAGCACTTGAAATACTTTCTATAAGTTCATCCTCACGGAGAGGCAGCGTACATAGGGTAGACAAAAATTTTTCAGCCGAGAATGACGGGCATACTACTGGTACTCTGCGTAACACCTCTCCCGCTATGCCTAAGTCGGAGAAATGAAAACCAATTTTTTCCATTCCGCTCTTTACAGTCAGTAAGGTCCTTGCTTCTGATGTCTCAAGCCTCTGAGGCAACAACAAAGGTTTGCTATTAATGTTATTGGGAGAGCCCAATCGGCGCTGTAACACAGTTTTCCAAGCTAGCTTTAAGTCTATCGCTCTTACTGCTTCTTCACCAATAAGAATAAAAAACTGATTCCCAACAACAAATGTCGGTCTCCCAGAGTCATTGTAGGCGATAGGCTTCCTGATAGATGGTTGACTTTCCCTCACCACAGCGGGATAGCTGATAGTCATATTGGCTAAATCTTCCGATAGGCCATCAGAGTGTCCAAAAAGCGCTCCGTTAACTTCCGAATAGATAATGTCATGTAACTCGCGGATATTTTTTATCCTCACCTCAAGTTTTCGCGGATGAACATTGACATCTATAGAATCGAAAGGCACTGATAGAGCAAGGCCATAAGCAGGAAAGCGACCTGGAGGAATTGTATTAACAAAGCTCATCCTGATTGCATGAGAGATAGATTTGTCGTTGACGATACGATTGTTGATAGATAAAAACTGGTTATCAGTGTTGCTGAGGGCTAGTTCAGCCCCCCCAATCCATCCTACTATCTTAACCTGAGAGCGCTCTGACTCGATTATCAACGCATCATCCTGGAAACGCTTACCAAACAATCTGTCCCATCGATTATGACGCTCAGGAATTTTCGCTGCCATGAAATCCAAGCCTTTAAAGGAAGGATCTTTTAAAGAAAAGGACACTGAAGGAAATGCAAAAGCGAATTGTCTTACTAAAGATTTAATCTTAAGGTATTCACTTCTCGCCTGTTTCAAAAACCTTTTCCGAGCGGGAATGTTGTAAAACAAACTTGAAACCGAGATCCGCGTACCCCAATTACCTTCGGCAGGTTGAGGCCCTATTGGCTTACCACCTGCTTTGACAGCCAGAGACCAAGCATGCATTTCTTCGGCATGCCAACTGCAGATTACAACGTCAGCAACCGAACAAATACTTGCTAGCGCCTCGCCTCGAAACCCTAATGAGGACACATGTTGCAAATGCTCGACTGTTAATATTTTACTCGTCGAGTGCCGCTTGATAGCAGCCAGAAGGTACTTTGATAAAATACCTCGCCCATCGTCACTCACAACAATCTCGTCAAGACCCCCAGTCGTAAGAGAAATCACGATAGCCGTGCAACCTGCATCCAGGCTATTTTCAACCAACTCTTTCACCACCGCACTAGGGCCGTCTATAACTTCTCCTGCTGCAATTTGGTTGATCAATAAGTCAGACAACGGATTGATAGCTTGACGAAACGGCTCAATCAAACTCATGTGAACTCCAAAGACGGTATCTGGCTGCTTCTACCATGGAACTCTAATTATATCTCCCACATAGACTTTTCCAGTGCGAAGTCCATTAAACCTCTTTAGGCTGGCAACACTGACACCATAACGCACACCCAAGTCAGACAAGGTATCACCACTTATAATGCGGTGCTCCCGAAAGCTTCTTCCGCCTAAAGCCGGTATTTTAAGAGTATCACCTACAAACAAAAGATTACTGTCTAAATTATTCATTTTTTTCAGGTCCTCGATGGAGACCGAGTAGCGCGCGCCCAGTTCAGACAAATTATCCCCACGAACTACTTTATGCGTTCGAAAGACCATCCCAGATTTCTCAGAGCTCTCTCCGATAGAGTACTTTAATATCCCTTCATAGACTGCCAAGGCTAATTTTTTTTGGTATCCTGCGTTAGTCAAACGCTTCTCTTCTGATGGATTAGAAATAAAAGCCATCTCGATTAAAACAGAAGGAATGTCCGGTGATTTCAAAACAACAAATCCCGCTTTTTGGACTGTTTTCTTGTGCAAGGGCCCTATTTTTTTAAGTTCCTCCAGTACCGCTCTCCCTAACAAAGTGCTCGCTTCTATGGAAGCTGCCTGTGATAGATCGATCAAAACGCTACTGAGCAAACTATCTTTGTTATCTAAAGATATCCCACCAACCAATTGCTCTTTGTTGGCTTTATCAGCCAACCAGCGAGCTGCTTCGCCACTAGCCCCACTGCTAGATAAAATATAAACAGATGACCCTTTGACGCGAGGATCTCTAAATGCATCGGCATGGATAGAGACAAATACGTCTGCTTTGTGATTCCGAGCTATGGCAAGTCGTCTACGGAGCTTGACATAAGAGTCTCCGCGGCGAGTGAGTATCGCATCCATACCAGAATTCGCATTCACAAAAGACGCTAACTGCTCGGCAACAGCTAGGTTGATGTCTTTTTCATATGTCCCCGCCGCGCCAATCGCACCTACGTCCCTACCGCCGTGTCCAGCGTCAATCGCCACCACAATCCTTCTCTTTTTATTAGGCGTACTTACTATTCCTCCTTCGGCAGGTTCTTTAGCCACTGACAAGACTTCCAACGGAAGAATATCAACTACAAGACGATAGCCAATTTCAGTAGTAGGCTGTAATAAAGTAGATGATATCTTCGACTGCCCCCTCACTTCAAAGACAAACCGCTCGCTTTTTAGTCCCCGCAAACCATGTCGAAACCCTCTTATAAAAGAATTCTTTTTTATGTCTAAGTTATATGGCTTTCCGGAGCTCTTATGGCTGAAATCTACGACTATCCGTGCTGGATTATTTAATTGACTCACCGTGTAATTACTGTTCTGCGCCATATCAAAAACGACTCGTGCGGTATCAAACTGATTCGACATCCGAATAGCATTAACTCCGGCAAAGCCATCACCAAAGAATAGAATCAGACAAAGTGCGGTGACTGTCTTCAACAAAAAGAAAAGAGAAAAAGGGAAAAGCAGGTCTGTTTTTTTTGCGTCCAAAGTCATTACCTATCAGCTGCCCATCTTAAGCAAGATTTCGTCGCCAAACTTAGTTGCACTAACCAAACCAACTTCCCTAGAATCCAACTGCGAACTGTAATCAAGCGAAATATATAAATCAGGCGTCGGTAAAAACTCTCCCCCTTTCTCGGCCCATTCAACTATTATATTAGCCTCGCCAGAGAAATAGTCGTCTATACCTATAAATTCTAATTCACACGGATCATTTAAGCGGTACAAGTCAAAGTGGTTAAGTACCACGCCCCCCACATCATAAGGTTCAACAAGAGTGAACGTGGGGCTTTTAACAGGGCCGATGAAACCTAGCTCACGGATATAGCCTCTAGCTAAGACCGTTTTCCCAGCCCCCAAAGGACCATCTAAATAAAAGACACAAGAACTGCCTGCAGCACGCGCTATTTGAGCGCCGAGCATTTCCATTTCGGCCTCGCTGGCGATAATCTTCACAGTTGGTTTTTTCAAATCGCTTTTCATCACGAAATACCTAAAGACAGTCGCCTGTTAATTCCATCGACGCAGCCCGTGACTGCTGTCCAAATGAACTTATCACCCATAGACACCACTCTTACTTTTGAGGGGCTCTTAGCAGCTGCTCACGATAATATTTTAACTCGCTAATTGAGTCCTGTACGTCTTGCATAGCTAGATGTGCACTGTGTTTTTGAAACACAGGCAATTCGGGAAACCAGCGGACAGCAAGCTCCTTAAGCGTACTAACATCTATGTTTCTGTAATGAAAAAAAGTTGCTAGCAAAGGCATATATTTGTAAATGAATCTGCGGTCCTGACCTATGCTGTTGCCACACATTGGTGATATGCCTAAAGGCACATATTCGTTCAAGAACTCAAGTGTGGCAGACTCAGCTGCACTGACACTTATCTGACTATTGACTACTCTTTCGACCAATCCAGAAGAATGGTGCTGTCTAGTGTTCCATTCATCCATACTTGCGAGCGCTTCCGAGGACTGATGGATCGCCAAAACTGGCCCTGCTACCTGTTCGCTTAAATCAAAGTTGGTAACTATCGTAGCTATTTCAATGATTAAATCTGTCTCCGGTTCAAGACCCGTCATTTCAAGATCAATCCAAATAAGATTGCCGTCAGAAAACTCCATTAATTACTCCGCTCACATTGTATTACTTATTGTATTCAATCCATATTACGCAAACAATTTAACATCCGAATCTGCTATGTAGCGATCATTCAAAACGACTGACGGTTAGTTAAAGCTCTTGATAAAGTAGAACTATCAACAAACTCCAGTTCCCCTCCGACAGGAACTCCATAAGCAATACGAGTAGCAGATACCCCTCGTCGATTCGCCAGCTCTTTTAGGTAGTGCGATGTCGCTTCGCCCTCCATCGTAGTCCCGGTTGCGACTATCATTTCTTTTATTTGACCTTGGCTGAGTCTCGCGTCCAAAAAAGGAATACCGATACTTTCCGCAGAAATACCGTCTAGTGGGGACAGGCGACCCATTAAAACAAAATAGTAACCTCTATAGCCGGGCGCCTGTTCTATAGCCAATATGTCTAATGGATTTTCAACAACACAGATCTGCGACTGATCTCGTGACATATCCTCGCATATCACACATGTATCGACTTCACTAAACGTGCGGCATGAAAGACATCTACCAATTTCATTTGCTGCCCGTTCCATCGCCTTAGCAAGAGTTCGAGCTTTATCTCTATTTTGTTCTAGCAAATAAAATGCAATTCTTTGCGCTGACTTTGGCCCGATACCCGGCAAATACTGCAAACGCTGAACCAGGTCGGTAAGTAATGGGGAAAAGTTCATAGATCAAATTCTACTAGAAAGGTAGCTTGATGCCAGCAGGAAGTTCGATACCTGAGGTAATCTGCGCCATCTTCTCGGCCGATAATTCTTCAACCCTCCGTATCGCATCGTTGACAGCTGCTGCAACAAGATCTTCTAACATAGCTTTATCTTCGGTAGTTGCTACAGATTCGATGTTTACGGCCACAACTTCTCGCTTGCCATTCATAGTCACTTTTACCATCCCCCCGCCGGACTCGCCATCAACACGACTCCCTGCTAATTCTTCTTGTACTCGAGCCATTTCGCTTTGCATTTTTTCAGCTTGCTTCAACATATTTCCAAGGCCATTTTTCATGGTAAGTGATACTCCCTTTTTTAAGCTGGTAACGCCTGTGCTAGCTAGCAGCTAAGTCTTTCGTGACACTGTTGTCATTACCGCATCGAATTTTTCGCTGAGAGCAACTACGGTGGGATCTTCACGAGCTTTTTTCTCGGCAGTCCTCTGTGCTTCCAGCTCATTTGCTAGAGTTTGTTCAGATAGCGATAAAGCCAAACTATCACCTTCGGCGACACTGACTGAAAGCGTTACTCCCTGTCCCAGATAGGACGAAACCTGCTGTTCTAAAGTGTCAACTGCCCTCTTTTGCATTAGCTTGTCATGCTTCGATGCAACAGATAATTTCAAAGAATTTTGATCCAGTTCTACAAATATAGCGTGTCTCGCCAATTCACGCGCAAGCCCGTTAATATCTAGGCTATTCACAACAGCATGCCAATCCTCATTACTGCAAAGTGCTACTTCTTTGGCCACTTCGACTTCAGCTTGGTCGGCTAGTTGCTCACTTTTTTTTTTGGAGACCTCTTCATTGGACTTTTCTTCAAGCTGCTTAGTAACCTCAGAAAAGTCTTTTTTTCTGAAGGCTAACATACGCAGCAAATTCATTTCAAAACCTGATTCCGGATCAGGCGTGATCTCAAGATCTTTTCGGCCGACTAATGCAATTTGATAGAATAATTGACAGTCTTCAGCAGACACCTCTCGCGCAAGTTCGATAATTTCTTCATCACTTTCGATTTTTTGATTTGCTGAGCCAAGCGCCTGAACTGTCGCGACCCTAACTAAAACAGATAACATGTCGGTCAATACTGAGCTGTAATCAGGAGCAAATGCTCCAAAAGCTCTAGACGCTTTTATTAAATTATGCCCGTCTCCATCAGCTAAACACTTCAACAGAGAAATAATATACGACTGGTCCACAGCTCCAAGCATTGCTAAAACATTATCCGTCTTAACTGCTCCGCCCCCATGTGCTATTGCCTGATCAAGCAGACTCAAAGCATCACGCACGCTACCTCCAGCATTCTTTGCTATTGTGACGAGTCCATCTTCTTCAAACGGTATCCCTTCTAAATTCAATATTTTTGCTAGGTAGTCAGAAATTTCTGTTTTCTCAACTTTAGAGAGATTCAACTGCAAGCACCGTGATAGAACAGTTACAGGCAACTTCTTAGGATCAGTAGTGGCGAGTAGAAACTTTACGTGAGGAGGAGGCTCCTCTAAAGTCTTTAAAAGAGCATTAAACGAATGGTTAGAGAACATGTGGACTTCATCTATCAGATAAACCTTATATCGGCTAGAGCTAGGTAAATATTGAACGTTATCTAGCAAGTCACGAGTCTCTTCCACTTTCGTCCTCGACGCCGCGTCTACCTCCACTAGATCGACAGAGTGGCCGCCGTCTATTTCTCTACAGGAACCACATGAGCCACAGGGCTTGCTACTCAGGCCTTTCTCGCAGTTTAGTGCCCGAGCGAGTACTCTCGCCAGCGTTGTTTTTCCTACACCTCTGGTACCAGAAAACAAATAGGCATGGTGCATCCTTCCGCTATCTAGCGCATTGACTAATGCGCGCAAAATATGGGATTGCCCTATTACCTCATCGAAAGATGTTGGTCTCCATTTTCGCGCCAGCACTTCGTAGCTCATAATACGACATCTCGATATTACTTAATCTAGGTCACCAAAGTAACGGCGGTGGCTATTTCTAGGGCTACCATGCATCCAGTTTATGCTACCGCTGCTCCCTTCCAGGCCTGACGGGGTTTACATCGCTAAACCATGGGCCTTCAAAATAGCCACCATTGAGAGAAATATTCTACAAGAAAAACAGGATCAATTGCTGAAATTTTTGATTGTCATTGAATATGAAAATAATTTCCTACGCTACTAGCCTTTTTCGATATCTGCTAGAGCAATATGCACTTATAATTTTCTTCCACAGCAGTGATTTTAGATTTTCGCTGACACAAAGTCTCAAAAAAGCAATATGGCTGAGATATAGTTCAATATTGAGGACTCTAAAAATACAACAGTAACTTGCTTTCCCAGGCTGGAGTATTGTGATAAGTTGAGCCGCAATAGAGACATAAACCCTACATTTCAATAGCTAAGCGAGAACTCAATGACTTATAGAATTTCCGTTGACACGGGTGGAACATTTACTGACGTCGTCGTGACAGACGAAACTGGACGCTTTACTGTAGGTAAGGCACTGACTGATAAAAAAAGAGCGTTCGCTAGCATCTCAGCTGCCTTAGAAGTGGTCTCAGATGAACTCAACTCATCAGTAAAAGATTTACTGCAAGACACCTCAGTATTCATCTACGGCACCACCCGAGCGACCAACGGAATAGTTGAAAGAAAAACAGCTCGGACAGCATTCATAAGCACTGAAGGCTTTCCTGATACGCTGCTCCTAAAGGAAGGGGGTAAATCAGAGACACACAATCTCCGTAGGGAATATCCAGACCCTTATATCCCTAGAAGTCTGACGTTTGAGGTCCCTGAAAGGATAAGCGCCGAAGGTGGTATAGAAACTTCGTTGGATGAAATGAAAGTTACGTCGTTACTAAAGACTTTTCCTGAAAAAGGAATAGAAGCTATCGCGGTATGTCTCCTTTGGTCTGTTGCAAACCCAGCGCACGAGAAGCTCATTGCAGCTTTGATCGAAAAGATTTTACCTGGGATCCCATATACTCTTTCAAGTGATATCAACCCTATTTTAAGAGAATACAGACGAGCATCATCTACTGCGATTGATGCCTCTCTGAAGCCTTTAATGCAAGAATACCTGCTCACTCTTGAAAAGGACTTAATAAATGCCGGTTACAAAAACGATGTGTTAGTAAGTACGTCTTTTGGTGGGGTAATGCATTTACAAGACGTAGTAGAAAAACCAATTTTCTTAGTGAAGTCTGGGCCTGCCATGGCACCTATTGCTGGGTTGGCTTATACCACCGCCGAGCAACTCAGTGACGATGTGATTGTCTGTGATGCTGGTGGAACAACCTTTGACGTCAGTCTAGTACGCGACGGACAGGTGGAATTCACGAGAGATACTTGGCTTGGTCCTCAATGGACCGGAGATAACTTGGGAATGGCATCTGTCGCCGTGCATAGTATTGGCGCAGGCGGCGGGTCAATAGCCTGGGTAGATAGCGGAGGTCTTCTTCAAGTAGGACCGCAGTCCGCAGGTTCAGAGCCTGGACCAGCTTCGTATAATCTGGGTGGCACCCAACCAACGGTGACTGATGCTGCTGTAGTCTTAGGCTATATCGACCCTTCACATTTCCTCGGCGGAAGAATGCAATTAAATGAAAAAGCTGCTATCACATCTATCAAACCGTTAGCAGAAACATTGCAACAAAATGTGCAACAAACCGCTTTTGCAATCATGGCGGTTGCTAATGAAAATATGATTCAAGCGATCAAGGAGCTAACAGTAAATGAAGGGATTAATCCTGCCGACTCTACCTTGGTCGCCGGCGGTGGAGCTGGAGGACTGGGTATTGCTCCGATAGCCGCTGAACTAGGCTGTACAACTGTACTCATTCCTCGAACAGCAGGTGCGTTAAGTGCTTCTGGAATGCAGTTTTCAGATATCATCACCGAAACGGGTGCCAGTAAATTAACAGCTACAGATATGTTCGATTACGACGGCGTCAATGAGGCGCTTGGCAAGATTAATCAAACTTTAGATGAGTTTGCAGAACGGCTACGGTTGCGTGGATTCGATAAAATCAAAAAGCGGTATTTTGTTGAAGCCCGATACCGGTTCCAAGTCTGGGAACTCGAAGTTGAAATTGAAACCGGACACTTTACTAATGAAAACGATGTCACTGCCCTCGTAGATGCCTTTCATAAAATGCATGATCGAGTATTTGCAATAACAGATGAAGGACAAACTGTGGAATGTTTGAACTGGCGGGGTCGGCTGATAGCAGACGTAAACGCGCCCTCTCTAGAACCAGGCAGAACAGACGGCAGTGAGGTAGTCGATGAAGACAGGCGCCGACCAGCCTACTTTGGAGGCGGGTCTCTAGTGGAGACGCCAATATTTTTAGGACAAAATTTAAGTACAGGTGCTCTCATAAAAGGACCAGCTATCATAGAAGAGCCGACATCAACGCTAGTGATAAACCCCGGCTCGACAGTCAAAGTGAGTGCTGGAGGAAGGTATATTTTAACACCATCAGAGCAAGGTCTAATATGAATACTGAGAAAGAAAATGCTGTTTCCTATGAGATGGATCCGGTCCACATGGCTGTCCTATCTAACCGTATTAATGCGATCGTAGCTGAGATGACCAATACGCTTCTCCGTACAGCCCGTTCAGCTGTCTTAGCTGTCGTGAGAGATTTTTCCTGCTCTATTATCACCGCTGACAATCAGCTTCTGTGTCCGGGAGATGGACTCCCTATCCATATATTTGGTAGTCCATTGCAAGGGGAGTCAATGACTGCTTTGCATAAAAATCTCAAACCAGGCGATGCATTTCTAGATAATGATCCTTATGCTGGGAATACGCACGCAGCCGATCACATGGTGATGATTCCAGTTGTAATTGATGGCGTTCATCTTTTTACGACTTGTGCCAAAGCTCATATGGCCGATTGCGGAAACTCAATACCTAGTACTTATCATGCTTATGCAAAAGACGTTTATGAGGAAGGTGCGCTGATATTTCCTTGCGTAAAGATTCAGAACGACTATCAGGATGTAGATGACATTATAAGAATGTGCAAAAGAAGAATCCGAGTACCTGAGCAATGGTACGGAGATTACCTTGCTCAAATCGGCTCCGCGCGAATTGGAGAAAGACGACTCATTAAGCTTGTTGAAAGATATGGCATTGAAACGATTCAGCAGTTCATGAAAGACTGGTTTTCCTACTCTGAACGCCGCATGACTTCGGCTATTAAGAAGATGCCTAGCGGAAAACTAACTAGCTGGGGGCATTTGGACCCACTAGGCACGGTACTGCCAGAAGGATTAGATATCAGAGTTGATGTAGATATAGACTCGGACAACGGAACGATAGAAGTAGATCTTACCAAGAACGAGGATAACAAAGATTTCGGTCTCAACATGACTGTTGCAACCGCTACCAGTACCGCTATGGCTGGAGTTTTTAACTGTTTAGAAGCAGTGCCTGTTAACGGTGGTAGTTTCTCTCGTGTCAATATTAAGCTTAGAGACGGTTGCATAACAGGCGCACCAAAATTTCCACACAGCGCGTCTATGGCCACGACAAATGTTGCGGATCGCGTCCTAAATGCAACACAAGCGGCGTTTGCACAACTCAGTGATAATCACGGCCTCGCGGAAGGTGGTGTAGGTATGGGCGCTGCTGCAGGGGTAATATCTGGAAAAGACTGGCGCTCCAACGGCGGCGATTATATTAATCAGGAATGGTTAATAGTCAACGGTGGCCCGGCCAGCCCGACCTCTGATGGATGGCTTAATTATGGACTGCCCGTTGCAGCGGGACGAATGTACAGAGGTAGTGTCGAAGTGGACGAGTCCAAATATCCGATACTATTTAAGTCTCTAAAAGTCATACCGGGTGGTGGTGGCGCGGGAAAATTTAGAGGAGGTCCCGGAGCAGAAGTTATCTATGGTCCAAGGAAAGATAAAATGACTGTTGTCGTGGCGTGCGATGGGCAGCATTTTCCGCCCCAAGGTGTCCGTGGAGGAGAAGCGGGTCCTCTCGCGACGAGCTGGCATATAGGGAAAACAGGAGCTGAAGAAAAGCTTGCAGGCGTAGTCGAGATAACACTGGAGCCTGGAGAGTTTATAAGGGGAACAGACACAGGTGGAGGGGGATATGGAGCAGCTGTAGAAAGAAACCCTGAAAAAGTGCTAAAAGACGTTGTCGAAAAATGGGAAACCATCAAGAGAGCTGAAGAAGTTTATGGCGTTGCTTTCCAAGGAAGAGTCGAAAACAGCAACTTGTCTGTGGATCTAGAAAAAACTTCTAGCCTACGTAGCAAACTTAAAAATAGTCAAAAGAGCTAGGGGAATTGCGCTTTAGGTTAGTAACCCTCGATACATGAAACTACATATGCGCGACTCAGGCTCTCCCAGTAGCACCGCCGTCGACGGCAAGCACAGTGCCAGTGCAATATGATGATTCTTCACAGGCGAAAAACAGACTTGCGTAAGCCACTTCTTCTGGAGTGGCAGGCCGTCCCATAGGAGAAACCAACTTAGGGTTCACTTCTGAGAAAAGATCCGGAATAACGCTTTCCACCATCTGTGTCTGAACGAAGCCAGGCGCAACTACATTGCATCTAATCTTGTCGTCCACGTAAGCCACCGCCATAGACTTTGTCAAATTGATAATCGCCCCTTTAGTGGCTGTATAAGTATGTGCATCAGCCGCACCTCCCAACCCAAAGATACTGGAGATGTTCACTACAGATCCTTTTTGTTGCAGCTTCATCTGTTTAATGACAAGTCGAGATACATAGAAAACGCTATCCAGATTAGCTGCCATAACCTCTTTCCATTTATCAATAGGCGTCGTATCAATAGGATCCATAGATCCCTGACTACTTTCACGCAAGTTATAACCCACTCCCGCAGCATTCAGTAAGACGTCGATACGTCCAAACGAGGTTAAACAATCATCTATAGCATTCTGTACCTCTTCCGGTTGCGATAGATCCGCACTAAACGTCTTGCCATTTCCATTGGACGCTCGAACTAATGACATAGTTTTATCAAGGTTGCTCTGTGTTCTCGAAACACCAAAAACTGTCGCCCCTTCGTTGGCGAAAAGCTCCATGCATGCCCTGCCAATCCCAGTACCTGCTCCAGTAATGAGTGCAATTTTCCCTTCTAATCTAGCCATGAATGTAATCCTTTAAATTCTTTTATTCTTCTCTATCTCGGCCTAAGACTCTTAAAAGATCCTCGTGCATTTCGAACCATATGGTGTGGTAACTTTCTAACCGCGCATCACTTACCCATTGGATCTCTCCATCTTCCGCTTTCTCTAACGCTTCCATTAGCTTGTCCTGATAAAAAGACAATCGCGGTAAAAGAGTTGTCATGATCTCTAAAATAGGTTGATAACGTTCGTGTAAATTACCGATCTTATCAATTATTTGGTTATCATAATCGACATCACTGTGATCATTACTGATCAGTTTATCGGCAAGCTCAACCATCTGCCATTGTGTAATTAGTAGCTTCAGATCTGTATTTATATATTCGAATTTTTTGTAGGCATCTACAAAGCTCTGATCGGTTCGAATATGCGCATAGAATCTTGAATATTCGCTGTGCACAATCATTTGGCCTGAAGGCGTTAGTAAATAGCGGCCCTCTATTTCAACCAATCTCTCGGTCACCACAGCATCCGCCAACACTTTTGAAAACACTTCCTCCGAAAGCCCTACATGACTAGCAAGCATATTTCTGTCAGCATTCTTTTTCACAGCAGTAGAATGCATTATCGCGTGAATTGGGGTCACCATATTCGTTTCTCCTTTATGCTTTTTCTACTCGTGCGAGACGCATGTGCTCAATATCCTGACAAGTCAATCCAGCCCCACGATCTTTTAGATTTCTCGAGTTTTTTTGCTCAATCCTAAATAGCTCATCAGCAAGCTCGGTATCATAGTGATATTTGACCCAATCAGCACATAACAAACGGTATTTTTCCTGGCAGCACGTCATCGTAAATGAGCGACATTCCTTATTTAATTGTTCTTGCGTCATAAAGCCTTGTGAGGTGCGATAACGATCGACTTTAGCTGACAGATTAGTAACGCCTCCTCTAATCGGCCCCACCCCAGGAGTATAGGGTTCATCTTTTAGTATGGAGTAAGGAATAAAGCTAAGACCCTTAGTCGGCTTATCGGTGTGTTGCGCCATCGTGTACCCATGGGCCATCTGGCTCGGCTGTGTGATCATACCAACTAGTTCACCAAGAAATAAATTTCCATACTCGTCATTTAGCAATGGTCGGAAGCGCTCGGCACGTTCATCAATCATCATCCAATCTTTCATTTCATAACAACCGGCGATGTGTGCAAGCTCTTTAGCACAGGCGAAATAATTCAGCGCACCGGCATCCATCTGCTGATCTCGGCTCCACCCCGCCATTTGAGTCCAAAGTTTAGAAGTTGCCTCCTTAACTTTCTCCGTCAGATTCTTGAAAGTAGCTGTCAATTCCTCAGGACTACCCATGCCAACTGGTAAATGACCATCTGTAAGATTGTCAGCAGTCCACAAGCCTATGGCTTTTATGTGCTCTGATTTAAGCTCCGGCTCTGCCTCAAAAGAACCCCAATCATCTAATAAGGTTATATGGGTATCCTCTACCACCATTGCTACAGTAAGATTATTATAATCAAGATCATTTGCCACATCGTCTAACCAAGGAAAGTCATATTCTGAAAGTTCTCGGAAGTCACGAATTAACATCTCTCGATTATCAGAAATCTTATAAGGCCCATGATTATGTATAGTTAGCCGGCTCTCACATGAGACAAGAAAACCATACTGCGCAACAGTAGCCATAAATTCCTGAGCTGCAGTGTGCAAGTCGTCGCCCACTTCGCACTCAAAAGCATCTGCATGAAACACCTGAAGTTTTTGCTCAGGAAATATCTGAGCTCTGTGTCCTCCTTGCTTGTTAGTGAGCCCCCCATTGTTTCGGTGCCAAGAAAGTTGGAATCGCTTCCAGAAATCCATCACATAAACGACATCTTCCACTGCATCTGTTGGCTTTATAACTCCCCAGTTTATGAGCATCTCGCGTCCTAGTAAATAAAAACATGGAATTGTCCACGCGAGTATCTTGATTCCTGAGTTGCGCGCCCTGTCGCCAACTTCTTCTGCAGACATGTTGGCTTCAATTTTCTTCAGTAGCTCCGGAAACCTATAAAAGCAATTGAGATATGAAAATAAAATGTATGCTGACACAGGGAATATTTTCGACTCTTGCACTGTGCGTGTCGCACATAGCCAGTATGTTTCATCAGAATTTTGCTGGATTAGATTATTAGTCTCCAATAATTGGCTGTATGTTATTTCCGGTTTTGACATTTAAGAATTCCTTTTTTCAATCGTGGGATCGCTAAGTTCTATAGCCGCCAAATTTTCGCTAACGTTGAAACTCCGCTTGCGTAATCATCTGCTGTTTTAGAAGGAGCTGTCACTTCAACCTCAATACGATCGTTGCTTTTTATTCCATTCAATTTCACATTCATCAAGCACGGGATGTTGTATTCTCTCGTTAATATCGCCAAATGAGACCGAGTTGTGCCGCCAGCGCATAGTACTCCGGAGAACTGTTCCAATATTGGGGCTGTTAATGTTCCTCCTGAGTCATCAACTATGGCGATAGTGTTTTCAGGAACGCCTTCCGTAAGATATTTAAGTACTTTATCGCTAGTACGAATGTACTGAGCAATACCAGTTAGATTATTTTCGTGATTGACGACATTATCCCCTGCTCCTCTTAACATTCGTCCAATATCATCACCATCCGCTGTCGGTGCATCTTCGTGCTCGAAAAAAAAGTCCTCGTTAAATAGGCCTGAATCTTTGTATGCTTCTGGCCGTTCTTGACTAGATGACATCGCCGAGGGCTCGAACCTATGCCCAAAGGCTAGCAGCCGCGCCTCTATGGCGCTCATATCAGCCTTTGTAACGAGAGACTCTTCGAGTTCAAATACAAAATCCTCCCAAGGGACGTCGCTATTTGAAAACTTTCTTCTTAGGAGATCTTTAACTGCCGAATTGTAAGCTTCTACAGGCGCAAACTCTGATTGATAACCATATTTATCAGTGTCGACATAAAGTTTTAACATTTTCTTCTCCCTCAAGCTGTATATAGTCTTCTTAATTCTGCCAGCCTTAGCTTATCTAATCCGAGGCCAGACTCTAAAAAATTATCCATAGAACCATAGACTGAATCGACAGTCTCAAAAGCGCTCTGTAAATACGACTCTCTCGTCTCCAGCAATGGCCAAATTAGTTTAACACCCTTCCCTTCTTCATTCGATACTCCATACTTTTCTAATACTCGGTCGACTTCTAATTCAGCAGGAAAATAGATTTTTGACAACATGAAGTCATATAAAACCGTTTCTTGTGGCACACCTAGTGCCCTTAGCAGCAAAGCAACACCGATTCCCGTCCGTTCTTTCCCTGCGGAGCAGTTAATAAGTAGAGCTCCTTTTGCACTGTGATTTAATAACTCGTCAAAAAAATTCTTATAGCTCTGTAAATTGTCGCTTATTAAATATGACATCATAGTTCGCATTGCCACCACCACTTCTTCTACATGTGTTGCCTTTTGAAAAAGCTTATGAAAATAGCGCGGGTCTCCTACCCCAGGCATTATCTCCAAAGTAATTAGCTCTGGATTATTAGGAAGCCTAGCATTCTCTTTCTCACGTTCTTCTACCAACCTAAAATCGCATACACGTCGGACATTAAGATTTGTAAAAAAATCCAAATCACTTACTGTTAAATTAGAGAGATGTCCCGATCTGAAAATTCTTGACCAGCT